>Ga0315915_1000102_pt1 | contig 61264 bp, 50 predicted proteins | sample MpolbnodulesMG_FD_207738 | JGI IMG/M metagenome (GOLD analysis project Ga0315915, IMG submission 207738) | Medicago polymorpha root nodule microbial communities from Los Angeles, California, United States - branched nodules | ecosystem: Host-associated > Plants > Roots > Nodule | place: USA... | reverse complement strand
TCTACAACTTGCAGCCACGTCCAAATATGTTTTATCAATTTAATTCAAACATGTAAGCAAGTGTCAAGTTTGAAAATATTGCAGCAGAAAACTATGAATATGACTTTAGGTGGAAATGTTGAACCAAATAACATGTTCTAGATAATTTGAATAGAGAAGAAAATTATTTTGACTTTTTAGTCCTAACCTGTGGTCACACGCTTCTTTTGACCTCCAGATACACCTCTATTCATTTCATCACCAACTATAGTGTCCTTACAAATATCAAGCCCTAATATCTGTTTCATACAACACAAGGAATTAATTAACAATGTGATTTGTTAGAACATAATCAATCAAACCATTAAGCACAGTAATTAACAATAATTATGTTTCTTGTAGATGAACTAAATTATAATGGTAGTTTATTTAAATCCATATAGAACAATTGATCCACAAGTGGGACCTACTTTAACCATAATATATCTTCAAAGGAGTCACAATGTAGGGTAGGTGAGTGGAAATTTTATGCAAAGGTAATAAACTTTTTTCTTGGTGGTTAAGTATAATAAGGTAAAGCTTGGTGGCTGGAGACTGGTGGGAGTAGTTAAAAAGTCTAATTTATAGGAAAAGTCATAAATAGTAATTTTTGTTTTATTCCCACTCATTTTAATGTGAAAAATAAATGTTGGGACAAAAACAAAAATCAACTTACTTTGAGAGTATAGTCTGTAATGAGACTGCTTTCTGTTCCTTTCACTGCAGTAGCCTACAATAATTGAGATAATTAATAACTATTTACTCTATTGATGTACTATTATAATAATTATCATAAAAATAAAAATAATAATTTCAAAAATTAATAATAATACCTTCATGAACAGGTCAAGTTCTGCTTCTGGAAATATACCAGCTTCCTTTTCCCTTCTAGCAAGCTCACTTAGTAGATCTTTAGTAACATTATTTAAAATCAAAATAAATTTGTTAATAAATTTTTTATTTTAAAATAATACTAAAAAAAATATAATAGTCTTGAGAGAGGTTGATTTTAATTACCATATCTAGTTCCAACTCCTTGGCATCTAGCTGAGAAATCTAAGGTTTCTTTAACAGTCATTTCTCCAACATGAACATCATTTTGACTAATATATGCTGAAGTCTTTCTTGGTACAAACTCATTAAGTCTATGTCCATTGTAAGTAATTTCTCCTTGTACCTGTTTAATAAAAATAAATAAATTATACTATCAATCATGTATACAATTCAACTCTTTTCATGTTTTCGTCATCATAATTATTATTCCTTAAATTGGCATTAATTATTATAAACTATATAAAGGTCAAATTTGTAATTAACTAAAATTAAGGGGTTGGAATGTACCCTCAATTCAGAGTCCAATTTTCCAGCCAATGCCAGCAACAGGGTCGTTTTCCCTGAAGAAGGGGGACCTAACAATAGGGCCATCCTATACATAACCAAAAAGATTATTATAAAATAAAAAACTATATAATAAATTCACCTAGTAGCATATAAAAATTTTGGGAATAAATTACAATGCATTATTAAAGGAAAATTATTTTACTCCGACAATCAATCACAACTCGTCAAGATACCAAACAATTACATAATTGAAGAGTTGTGATTGAATATCAGTGTAAAATAACTTTACCGTGATAGTGTATATTCGTTAATCTCAAAAACTTAAGGTAATATTGTTCCAATCAAACTATGAATAAAAGCCTGATTATATTACCTTGATGGTTTAACAATGCCAGAAGCATTTTTAAGAATTGTGAGTTTTGTTCTCTTAGTTGTACTAAATCCAAACAGGCCAATAAGTGATTCAAGAATGTTTAGTGCAGTATTTGGTAAAGTTGGCAAAGCTCTGCTGCCAACAAAGGAATCAGCTTCAACAGTCAAATTCTTAAACCTCACTTCTACTGTTGGAAGTCTTATTCCAACCCTGCAAAATTGGATAACAAAATTATTAGTAAATATGTTTTGAACAGTATTGTCACGTTTTTAAAGAAAAATGTTTAGGCACTTTTGTAAGTAACATTACTTTCAACATTGAATCATTTAATAGCATTAATACATACTACATACCCCTTTGTTAAGGAAATTTTATCTTCAAATACTTGGTACTATAAGCATTAAATTAAATTCATTGTCTATTCTATTTGGCAAAGCTTAAGTCTAAAATTTAACCTTTGATTATCGAAGGAATAGAAAAGTATAGCCTATAAAATTCTACTAATTTGCAATAATTAAAAAAAATCTGCTAATTTAATTGATGTAATATATGTAATAAATATCCATACGTAGGATGTGTGCGACAAGTGATGGCCCATGTTATGTATGGTCCCCCCTATTGCATTGCAATTTACACAATTGGAACATGTTTTGTCTTTAGCAAATGGCAGAGTCAAATGGATATAATAATGGGAGGAAAAAAATATTGAAAACCAACAAAATCTTGCATAATTTCAAATCAATTTTTTCACTTCAATTTTTTCTCATTTTATTTCTCCATAGATGGCTATAAGGCTATAACATTAGATTGTATGGTAATTAAACGCTAATTTTTGTTGAGAAATTTCAACAAACTAAAACTGTTTCAAACTTAAATTATAGGAGAAAGCAAAGGCATCTAAAGGGATGAATTTTGTAGATTTTATAAAAGATTAAGGCTAAAAAGCTTATTTAAGGCTAAAATTTTGTGTTTAATCTCAATCGTTGATGAATATGGACGATTGAGGTTTTTGGTTCCAAAATCAACGGAGTTAAATATTAGTCGTCTGATCTCAATTCAACAACTTAAATTAGCCGATTACGTGGACTACACAAATTATTGATGCAAGTGTCCAAGGAACAAACAACCCATGTGTAAAAAGAAATTGATGAAACTCACTTGTCAATTCTGTTTCTGAATTTCCTGAGGTATTTTTCATTATCTTCTTCAGCAACCTTGAAAATTTTGTCAATAATTTGTTGCCTTTCATTCATATCCAATTTGGTAACATCAACTTCCTTGTGTTGCTGTCTGTTTCCTGGCTGAGGTTGATCACCCTCAGTAAAAGTTTGCATAATACTTGTTCTTAACCTATCATAGGTTGGTAGTTTCTCTATTGCAGCCCATTTAAGAGCTTCTTCATCTTCATCAACTTGAGAAGTTCTTCTTGAATATCTTCCACTAGCAAATACTTCTTCCATTTTCCAACTTGACCTACTCAAGCTTCTACTTATACTTCTACTTAAATTACTATCCATTTTTGCTTCTCCTTGTTCTGAAAAAAAATAAGTCAATTGAAACCAAATTAGGAGGAAATTAAAACATGAGCTGAACAAATTAACTATATGGTAGTTTTTAATTGCTTCTAATATCACATAAGCTTGAAGAAAACCAAAAAATAATCTTTTATTTTGATTTTTGGATTTCCATATTTCTTATCTACCAAAGAAAGAGCATAAGTACAATACAATCCACAGATGCAGCCTTTATCACTTCGATTCGTACAAACAAAAAAAAGAACAAATATGAAGATGAAAAAAGTGTATATACTTACATGAATATACTTGATTATTTGATGGGTCTATCAAAACAGAAACTGAACAAAGAAAAGCCAATCAAAAAGGGGAAGATTGGTTTCAAAGTACACTTCTCCCCCTCTTGTTTACTTTCTTGACTTTTTGTTCTTAATATCTCAACTCATCCAAGAGTTTTTGAACTATATGGAACTAGTCTGAGCTGAGTTTCAAGTTGAAGCAATGAAAGGTTTTGTTGTAAGATATCAAAATATGTTATCAAGATTAATATTTATATGTGCTATATATAAGAGTGTGACAAAGTAGTTTGTGCTGGAAGAATTGTCGTACATGATTATTTAATTTTCCAATTAGATAATTTCATAAATCCCCTTTATTTTATAATTAATAATGAAAATAATAAATTTATATAAAGAATATTTTCCTTCCCGTTGAATGCAACTTGAGTCTATAGAAACATAAAAGTCCATTCAAACATGACCGCTAGGTTTTGCAGCCTTCTCACCAGCTTCCTTCAAACACCCAGTTTTGAAAAATACCAATCATTCATTTTTCTTGCTTAAAAATATTGGGGGCTTCAATATTATCATTAAAAATTGGGGTAATAGTTATTTTTGTATCTGAATGTGTAAGGACTAGTCACAATAATTCTTTAATGTATCAAAAATTTCAAAATAGTCATTGGTTGCGGGTTTTATTAGTAAAATAGTCACTAACGCTAAAATAATCTCTCGGTCCTTATAGTAACTCTTTTTATATAGATACTAAAATAACAATAAACAACTACACATAAGAATTGATATGATAATATGTAAGTATATTGAAGGGCTAATAAAACAATATTAACAAAGTATTTTAATGTCAAAGACTATTTTGACTAATAAAGTATACAATCAAAGATTATTTTAAAATTTCAATACATTGATGGACTATTATGACTACTCACTACACATTGAGGACCAAAATAACTATTATGCGTTAAAAAATTGTTGGTCATTTTTTTTATGAACAAAATATTTTGGTTTGCAGCAGCCATGATCAATCCTTATCCTGCCATGTGAAGTTCATTTGGGATGCGGCATTCTCTTCATTATATTATAATTTCATATTTAACTTGGCATTAAAAAATGTTATTTTAATTTCCAACTAAAGAAAATATCCCAACCCAACTATTAGAAAGAAATAAATGGAAAAATAATAGCTAGGGAACTATTTGATTAGTATTCTTCATCATCATCATAATATTCGAATGATCATTATTTATTATAATTTATAATAGAGTACCTTGTCATGGAAAAAAAAATGAAGGTAAGACTTTTAATAGTTTTGTCATACTTTTTTTGTTGTTGAATAAATATAGTTTTGTCCTGCTTAATATTTTTTTGGTACATGGAAAATGTCTCGATCTTTTAGACCAATTCATTTGCAAAATAAATAACGGAGCATAACATAAATTCAGTAACTTGTATGAATGAATCATCTTTGTCACACTTTCAATTTTCCCTTTCTTTTCAATATAAAAAAAAATTTAGTTATGCTTGGATTTGGTCAATTATTCGTGTGATTAATGGTACTCGGTACTCACCAAGAGCCAAGAACTATGGAACCTTCAATTCTTCAAATTTGTAAAATGGGTGATTATTTTTTTTTTAGGGGAAAATGGGTGATTGATATGTAAACGGATTTGAGGAGAAAAAAATTTCATCTAGATGTTTAGAGCTTGACCAAGTAATATCCACCATAGACACTAGTGATAATTGGTGAAAGAGAAAGAAAAAGACCGTCCTTATAGGCTTATAGTACCAAGTTTAGGAGAATAAAAGTCCATTTCGGCAACTAAAGTACAGGGTAATGCTTCCCCACTCTTACCTTGCATCTACATCACTATTTTACCAACTTGTCTATATGGATTTTGTTAAAGTTGCTCCTTCACACAATTTTTTATCTCCACCTTCCATTCTGAAAAGAACTCTGCTCTTTACCAAACGGTTTTACTCATTCCTAAAGTAAATTTTCTTTTTATCCTTATTTGACTTAACCTACGCTAGTACAGAATGTTACGTGACTTAAGTCACGCTAGTGTTAGCTAAACCAAAAAGTAGCGTGAGTTAAGTCACGCTGGTTCTGTGCACGAACCAGAACAGACAAGCAGTAGCTACTGCCCTATTCCCTGCTTATCTTCGTTCCTTCATTCGTTCATAGGAACAACCATTCATTCATTCAACCAAGTCTCATAATTTAGAACACATGCATTCATTCATTCATAATTTAGATACGCAATATTAACGAAAAATAACGTAAATGTCATAAATAAGCGCTATCGCGCAAATGTAAATATAATACAACCAAAATGTCAGGAAAATACTACAAATATCCAAAAAGTCATAAAAACAAGTCATAAAATAAGACACTACTGCTGCTCCTGTGGACTATGACTCCTAGACCTCCTCCTCGGAACCTGCTGATGGTCAAACACGCTATAATTGCTCTGGAGGCTCTCCAAAATGCTGAAGAAGAGTGGATTTGAAACCACCTCTTGAATCTGCATCGCATGCTCCACTCTGCCTCTGATGCTGCTGATGACCTGCAATGGATCAGGAGGATGTCTGGCCCACTCCTAGTCAACAAGAATATCCTAGTAGACAGGTCTCGGCATGACATTGTCAGGCTCTGGAGCAGGGTTGACGATGAGAGCATGGGATACACGGTAGAACCACCTAATGTACCTATCTGAATGCTTCCAAAGCTCGTCGTCCGGGACCTGGTGACCCCTCTGCTGCTGGAAAACGACATGCAGAGCAAACTCCAAGAAGGCAGCAGCCACATCTGCTGGGGCAAGAGGCATAACCGTAGTAGGAGGTCGGGGAACCCTCTGAACATGGTCGTACTGCCTCAGAACCCGCTCCGGCAAGTGACGCACCATCCTTTGTTTGCCGGCCATGATCTATCTAGAGTACCAACACACGTCCTGAAAAGGCGTCACGTCTCGTCGGTGCTCGTACGGCCTCCAGGTGACATGACAATGCTCCATCGAATCCAACAAGTCTCTGAAGTGCTCAACATCAGCACCCACGAACGGGTTATACCGTTCGTAATCATCATATTTCTTCCTCGGAACGACATGTCTGATGTGAGCTATAACCAATCCCTGCAAACACAAAAAGACAGATTTATATCAGCACACAAGTATCATACAAAAAACTATACATTTACGATTAACTTAAAAAAAATAAGAAAATAATATATTACCACAAGCAAGGTCATGTAACCACCAACGGAGCCAACATGTTCGCTGGAGGTAAGATTCAGCTGCCCGTACAAGAAAGCAAGTCCCATCGGGCCCATGACCACGTGTCTATGTTAGGCAAATCCCGAATCGCAACCATCCAAAGCAGACTAATGGTTTTGCTGTTCTTGCCGGCAAAAAGGGTGTAGCCAAGCAAGAACAACAAAAACGCCTTCACACAAGCGGGCCTAATACGACTCAACTCCTCCTCCTTTGATAAATCCTCCCCCAGCAAATGGTTACACCTATTCAACAGGTGCTCATAACGCTCTTTCAGGGTCGTGTAAGTGACACATGCACCAAAATCACTCACCTGCCCAACCGCTTCCTCCACCGGAAACAATAGGTGAGTCACCAGTAGATCTACAACATGGTCATGATCTAACTCATCCTCCTGAATGTGCCGTCCAGCGACGGGGATGCCTAGAAGACAAGCCACATCATCTAGTGTGATGGTCATCTCCCCAACAGGTAGATGGAAGTTGCTGGTCTCCTCATGTCATCTCTCGGTCATAGTACAAACTAACCCGTGGTTGATGATATCGTACCCAATTAGAAGGAGGGGCCTAAGACCGGATGCATCCACCGGGTTCCAGAACCAAGGATTATCTTCTTCTGGCAACGGAAGGGACAAAGCAGAAAGCCTAAGTTTCCTCCCGTGCGAGACGTCAGTCAACTTACGATCCACTTGCAACTGAAATACAAAAAAACAAATTAAATTAGTAAAATAAACATGACATATTCTACGTAAAATATAAATCAATTATACTTAAATACGTAAAATAAGCATGACATATTCTTTTGTTTTTTGGGTACAAAAGCATGACATATTCTACGTAATCATACTTAAATTAAATAAACACAACATATTCTACGTAAAATAAACTTCACATAATATCATTAAATTAAATAAAATAATTATACTTAAAATACGTAAATATGTAAATAAATCAATTATACTTAAATACGTAAAATATCATTAAATTAAATAAAACAATTATACTTACTGTTTTATCGTTCCAAAGCCTGCATGCCACGTGTTTACCGAAGTTCGGTAAAAGTGACATCTCATAAGGCCCCCCTGAAAAGCCCTCATCCTCGTCCTCCATAACAGGCTCTGCATGATGCTGCTCAGGCTGTTGCTGCTGAGGAGGCTGCTCAGGCTGATACCCCTCGTGAAAATGAGTCTGATACCCCTGGTGATACTCATACCCCTCGTGATACTGATAACCTGGCTGAAATTCAGGCTGCTCCTAATACGTCTGCTTCTGATAATGTTGCTCATGCTGGTACTATGGCGGGTCCACAATCAGGGATGGACCCGTATGTGACGTTGATCCCCCGCAGCATCAACAGTAGCAAGTCTCGTGGCCACCACTCTCCCTCGACCAGCCGGAGGGTGTAGCGCTTGCTTCTCCCTACGTGCACTACTAGTAGGGGCATGCCTCCCTGACCTAAGTCTGTCAGTCCTCTCCTGCTCAGACATATCTGCACAAAAAGCAAAAAATCTTTAACACATTTTCACACGAACATAACATTTCGACAATGTCATCTTTAACAATATAACAACACTATAATGTCGACAATGTCTTTTGAATCCATAAACTACCACATTGCAGTCAAATTAACTATAATCAACATTAACAAACATAGCTCTAACTAATTACATCATTAACAATCCAAAAAAAACAAAAAAAATATCATTGAGGCATTTCACCGAACACGTAGTGTGCAATTTTCAAACAACTATGTAATCTAACAATTTTTAAACCCTTAACTACCACATTGTACCCTAAACAACATCTAAACAACAATTTCTAACTTAAATCATCACTAACAATCATAATCTTTAACATGCAAGCAAAATTTTAAAAAACCTAAATATGTTCAATTACTTGAAAAATTCAAAATTTTCAACCAAAATAATGCAAAGAAGTTGGATAATCGTCACTTACTTGATGTTGTGGACGATTTTGGCTTTGAATGACGCAAGAATGATGAATTTCGATTTTTGTGGTGGAATTTTCGTGTTTTGGACAAGTTGGGAAATGAGGGTTGTTGTGTTGCTCTTAACTGACTTAACTCACGCAGCGTGACTTAAGTCGCGTTTACCTCATAACTGACGTGAGTCACGTTGCGTGAGTTAACTTACATAGGGGTATATCCGTCATTTACTTTGGGAATGAGCAAAACGTTTTGGGTAAAGAGCAGAATTCTTCTGAAAATAACAGTCAGGATTGTTTTGAATTGATTTTATTATTGTATAATCTAGATTGTTTGATCTCATATTAACGATCACCAAAAAAAATTGTGTGTAATTGCATTCTTATGAACTAAACCAAACTATTATAAGTTTTATGTTATTAGTATGTATGTTGTGAATTTGTTCGTAAATTTATCTATTTTGATTTTAGCGATTTCGAATTTGCATCGCATCGATGTATTATATCAATATGAATGAATTTCGTTTATTTTTGTCAAAAAAATCTTTAGACGCCTTTTTGTTCCCAAATTAACGCAAATTTCAAAAAATAAAAAATAGAAAATGTTTTCAAAGTAAATGAGATCTAATGGTCCTTTTTTTGGTACAAATCTAAGGGTCCTTTATTATCAATGTTTCCTATTTTCATTTTCACTTCAAATAAAGACAGGAAAATATAAATCTAATATATTCCTTATCCTTTTCAAAAAACAAAAAAAAACTCAAAACATTATTATCATTGTTTTTTAAAATTCATTCTTTCAAGCCTGTCTTTGTGCCTCTCTATCACAAATATCGTTGCTACATGAGTCTTCCATCCCATTATTGGTTATTTAAAATAAACAAAGTTTTAGAAAATAAAACTATAAATTGTTTCACCATATAAGATCATGGAGGGGGAAACCACTTTTTGGAATCGGTAGGGAGATTATAAAGCCAGTCTTATAACCAGGGACGGTCCTACATACAATGGTATGTAGGTATGTAGGCTTGGACCCTCACTACTTTGAGGAAAAAGATAGTATCTATCTGATTTATATATACACCATGTAACCAATAGAGAAAATGGTAGTGAAATTAGACTATGTCATCATGTTAATAAAGAGGAATCAAGAATTATACCGGAGATGTATGCTCTTATAATAATTCTTTATAATTAGGGGGAGTTGCTGATCTTTTTATAAAGCTAGTGGAGATCGAAAAATATATTGTGTAACTGTCGGTACATTTGCTTTAGAGTTGTCTTTGATCTTACTTTCGGCAACTGCAGAAGTTAAAAGCGAGGTGTGTTTACAGTTAGCTCATTTATATGTTTGTTGTACATAATTTGATATTGATACCTCTGGCTTACGTTTTGATGGTGATTGATCTCTAGTGTGGAACTTGGAAGTCCCTCGTGTCGTGAAAATATTCATTTGCAGGATATAAAGATTTTGTCTGCGAGTAAACCATCAAATTGATCCTTATCTTTATAAGTTACTCTTAAATTAGTCCATGAGTCTATTAATATTTCAAACTAGTCCCTGTCTTTGTCAAAATTTTCTCAAGTAGGTCCTCGTCATGTGACAAAAACATAAAGACAGAGACCTAATTGAGAAAATTTTGCTAAAAAGAGAGACTAGTTTGAAATATTAGTAGAGTCGGAGACTAATTTGAGAATGACTTACAAAGACAGACAGAAATTCGATGGTTTACTTTATTGTCTACCTACATGAGTAAGACTAAGGACTTAAAAGGTACTTTGTCCTTGTTGATATTTCAAGTATGAGTAAAAGTCTCACAACGAATGGAAAAGTGAATGTTGAGCGATATATAAGTGAGACAACATATCTAATGTCTTAAGGTTTTAAGTTAAGACGTTTTGTCCAACTCACTTATGTGATTTCTCAAAGACTAATGTGATGGTGGAACCTACTTCTTGTGTTGAAAGTCTTTTAGTAAAAATAATCATGCAATGTATTCCATTGAGGAGTAGCAACTGTGGTACAGGTAGATATAAATGAAAAAGATTTTGTTTGAGGGTGTCATACCCATAAAAATTGATGAACTCATATTTAAGGTGGACAATGTAGGTATTTTAAGCGAGTAAGAGTCTTATATTGGATGTAAAACTAGATGTTGAACACTAAAAGTGAGAGGACCATACATCTATAGCTAGTCCTCGAGTGTTTGATTTGATATCTTCTTATATTGTGCATGTTGCATATGTTAAAACAACTAATAATAGTAACTTTTTCTTGAAAAACAACAATTAATTATTCAAATGTTTTATATTTAACATTAGAGTAATGATATTTGTACATCTATTTAATGACAACTTTGGTGACAACTATGTTTTTCTCTCTTTTTATTGGTCGAAAACAATGGACAGAGAAAAGGGAAGAGAGAGGATAAGAAAAACATGTGAGTATGAGAGAGAAAGTTGTCAAAAAATTGTCATAAATTGGTTGTACAAATGACATTTCTCTTAATATTAAATGTACAAATTCAAATACAAAATTTCTATTTTAAATTTATTAGCATGTGCAGTTTTAGCTTAATAGCAGTTTTAACCCCCTAACTTTCACGAAGTTGCGATTTTGGTCCCCTAAGAAAAAAACTACAAAACCGTCCCTTAAGTTTTGCCCCTGTGACAATTTTGTCCCCCAAGACCAATTTTGACTCGGTCTATGCTGACATGACACTCACCTCACTTAAGTGAGGGGCCATGTGTCATTTTTTGAGGTGCCACATCAGCGTAGACCGAGTCAAAATTGGTCTTGGGGGCCAAAACTGCCACAGGAGCAAAACTTAGAGGGCGGTTTTGTAGTTTTTTTTTTAGGGGAAAAAAACTGCTATCAAGCCTAATTTTTTTTAAACGAGGACTATTAATAACTCTCAATAACTCTACATTATTACAATTCAATATTCTTATATTAAAAACTTGTGGGTCCTACTGAAAAAGAAAGTTTTTAATGTAGCACCTCTCCTCAATGGGTAAAGATCCTCTCCATTTGGTATAATAAATGGAGGATGCAATTTGAAGAGAGATAGACACATAAAATAGACAGTGGATCCTACTATTAAGTAGGTCCCACCATCATTAATTACTTTTTAGTTTTTTGAAATTTTGTTGTCTATATCTCTCCAAATAGATGAAATTAAGAGAATAATAAATTGAAAGGATCTTAACTCCTCCTCAATATGTAAGTATCCATTTTTTTACTTCAAAGTAGGAGTACTTGTTAGATACCGATCTTCAATATTTGAGTTTTAAAGAAATAGTGAACACTCATTTTCTTCCCTTACAATTATTTGATGTTCCAATTAAGTCTCTGAACAAATAAACTCAAATTAATCTATGACATGTTCATGGAGATGACAAATTAGTCATTGATTTATTATAACTTAATGACTAATTTATCCCTAATAAAAATGTCGAGTATTAATTTTGTCATAGGCTGAATTGAATCTTACAAAATTATGAGAGATCAAAATACAGATCTTCACCAAGTATCAAATCAACATCAATATGATAGTCAAAGCCAGGAATAGTATCAACATCAATATTTAAGGAATTCAACTCAAAATCAACATTCATTAGTTGTGAAGGTCGTGAACTCACCTTCTTCCACCGGGCATAAAGACTTAACCATTCTGTCTTGGAATAAAAAAAAGCACCCAACTCATCTAGAATGCACATTTCCAAACCAACACTAGAAAAAGTCTTAGAAATTGAACACGAAGAATAGTTCCAACTTCCAATTAATAAATAGTCGCTTCAACAATAACTCCATCAATTAATTAGTAACATTTTTCAGGCTGGGTAAAAAGCTTCTAGAAGCAGATTAATGAGTAAACTATACGTTAATTCTATAAATATTCATATGGGTTAAAGTACAAATGAAATAGTTCTTTTTTCCATGTGCAAATGCGTGTGCTTGTTAATTTCTTTGTGATGCATCATGAACATCATACAATAATATATACACGTCACTCAAGAATTTGAAGATTAGAAAAAACTATCTCTCAAAATATATATTAGAAAAAACTTTATTATTTGTAGGAAAAATATATATTACTTGTGTCCTAGCAAGAACCTCTACTTTCTATGTTAGCTCTCATGTCTTTCATTTTGTTCCAAATTATAGTATTGACTTTATTTGCAATAAAATGAAATAATTTTACTCAAGTAACAAAACACTTTTTTTTATGAAACTAAACCATTTTTTGTTATATATAAATGGAAAAAAGCAGACATAAAATTAAAATCTTAAATTACATATATTTAAAAAACATTGTTTATTGAAATAAAATAGTTTGTGTTAAGTGTTCTATCAACCTTAAAAAATGTGTTTTTCTGAAAGTAATCAACTTTGATAGAGTAATAGGTAGAGTGAGACAATAACTAGTAGTAATTTAAGAGTATTAACATAAAAAAAACAAATAATCAGTCATATTAAAAATGGAAAATTATTAGATTTATGGAAATAAAGAAATTAAAGAAAGGAAAAGTGTTTTAATATTTTAATATCTCATTAACTATTACTCTTAGGGCAACCACAACATAATACTCAATTTCATATGTTTCAACGAGTCTCATTTGTCCATATCATTTAGTTAATTGTAGTATTTACAATAAGTACAAAATTTCTTCAATCCATCATCTAAAAAAAAATTATTAAATAGGTCCCACCAAAAAAAAATTATCACTATATTTAAACAAAATTTATTTATTTTATCATAGTTTACTCACTGAGATATGTAAAAAGTGAAGAGAGAGATAGAGGGAGGTTGTTTCCATAACCGTCATTCTTTATAGACGCTCAAATTTTCTACTTCATAATAAGGTGGCTATTTAGTATGATGTTAAACATGTGAAGCAATCATCATTGATTGTGGATGACATTAGCTAACACTTGTTAACATGATCCTAAAATAATTAAGAGTATTTTAGTAACATTAAAATAAGAGAAAAGACTAATTTTAGTTTATGAGAGAAACTATGAGATCTAATTTAATCAATGAGAAAAAAATGAAATATCTTTTTGTCCTTGTGAACAAAAAATTGGAACAAATTCAGTCTTTACCTAGACCATCGTAAAAAAAAAAAAAAAGGAAGAAGAAGAAATAACTACAAATGTAACAATATTTTTTTTATTGATATCTAACAATAATTAAAAAACGACAATTCAATCTCTAACAATACTCCATCCGTCTCTATATTTAAGCACCCATTTGATTTTATTTTTGTCCCTAAATGCAAACTCTTTTTCAAATTACTAGATGCATTTATTATTATTTTTTTAAACATCCCCTAATTAATACTACTAATTTATCTTGAAATATGAATAGTCAAATTTAATACACATACAAACAAAGAACAATTTGGTGATATTAACACGCAAAACAGACAAATTAATTACATTGACAATTTTCTTAAGAAATGTGATAAAAGAAAAAAGGGTTTATATATAGGGACGGAGGGAGTAATATTTAAAAAGAGAGAGGATTTGATCCCTGCAAAAGAAAATTGTCCTTACTTGATCTTCTTCAATACATAGATCATATTTGTTTATTTTCTTCTTTAAAATTCAACTTGTTAAATAAGCTTGAATCTCATATCAAAAGTTAGCTCAAATGATGAGGGTATCGAACAATATATAATTTCGACAATCTAAAAACCTTTGCAATGTGGAACTTGAGTCCAATACAACTTCAATATCGACCCTGACGTGTAGCAAGGGCCTTTGCTACATTGACATCCTCAACTTGACATTGATATCATGTTAAATAGATTTGGATCTCATCCATATGATAATTCAAAGATTGAGGTGTCCAACCACACATATACACCTGACAACATGGACACTTTGGTGGTGTGAAACTCCAATGCAACTTCAATACAACTAACCTTCATTTAGAGAGATATATCATTAACCCTCATTTAGAGAGATATATCATTATAAAAATGAACCACATAACATGTATTTTGATTTTTGTTTCATGTTGGTACTACTTTTTGGATATGTTATTGTTGATAGAAGCTGAAATTAGCTGAGGTCGACAATTTGCTCAAACATCGTGGGCTACAACGCTTAACCTCTATTCAACTAATTTTTGCGGGTGTTGCGTGATAACTCCCTTGGTGGTGGGATTGTGGCTCCCCTCATTTTACTTCAACATCCTCTTCTCGTTATGATCCATTGACAATATCCTTTTATGCGCAGCTTCACTACAGTTCGTGTCCTTCCCCTCATTCCTCGAAACTGTTATCGACACTAAGAGAGAAATCGTTGGCAAAGTGTCATTGTCCAGCCCCTCGCTCGGCTGCTCTGTTATTGCCTATCCTTCATTTGGCTGAGGGACTTCCTCGCCTAATAACTTAATCGTCTTTTTGCCAAAATCGGCTAACAAAATAATTATTTTTTGGTATAAACAATTATGAATATTGTTTAGAATTGTCAAGTATAGTTGATATTTAATTGAATAATGATCGACATTGAATGATTTATTTGAATGTTATAAAGAAAAACAAAGAACAAAAAGTTTACTAAATAATTAAATGTTTGAATTTTTTTTTGGAGGGATTAAATTGTCTCTTTAAATGTTATTGTTATAAGAACAATTCTTACGTAGTCACAAACCCAAATAAAAAATATTTTGGCACACATACATAAATTGAGAGAATTAAGAGAAAAATAAATTAATCACATCATTTTTTACTTTTATCTTTAAATTTTTCTTATCTATGTGTATGTGTGTCTATGTCATTTTTATTTGTGTTTGTGACCAAGTTAGATTTTCTCTTGTTAGAGAGATTGATAGAGAGCTAATTGTCTCTTTTATTCAAGTAGGGACTAAGATTTATTTAGAAAAAAGCCAGAGAATAATTATATTAATATTTTTTGGTCAAGTAGTATAATGACTAAAATTTCTTTTTTAATATAAATAAATGAAGTGTTCGAGGTTCGAATCCCGTCTCTTATATGTTAAATGCATTGTCCCTACATATTTAACCAAAGTGTCCATGTTGTTGGGTGTGAATTACCAGAGTCAACATATGATGCAACTATAACAAGTGATCAGCAGGATTTTTTGTGTGCAATCCCTTAGCAGTCACCTTTAAAATAAAGTTTTCTCATTCAAGCTGTTTACCTACCTTTAGCTCATAGCAAAAAACTGGCAACCAAAAGACTCCTTTTTTTGTAATCTTTCCATATATGCCCATCTTTCCAAGTCAACAACCATTGCATTGACTATATAATATAGTTCGGTATGAACCAATCTTAGTTTAGATTCTTTGAACGTCTTCTATTTATACTATAAAAGATACTATAAAAAGATTAACCAGATGGTTGGTGGTACCAAACAACTAATCACAAAATTATACTATTATTGACTGCTAACTATATGTTCATATTAGTTTTGTTCGAATTTGCTTTTTCCTATTCTAATTTCTATTAACATGCTGTTTTTAATATACACTTTTTTAGTTTAAATTCAAATCAATTTCACTAAATCATGGCGGAACACACATAAATTAATGAGACCAATTTAAATTTCAATCAATTAGAGAAGAGCAATGATATTTTGACATCCAAAACTCAACAACTTTTGCTTACACCGACTGTATATGCCATAAAGCAATTCTAAGCTTGCACGGAATCCAAGGTGGTAAGAAAATATTAAAAAAATTGAATTGTACTCAAAACCCTATTAATATACGGTGGAGGACAACCTTTTGGTTGTCAGTTTATCATTTCTCATTAGAGAAATATGTTGAGAGGTTGTCTTGTTAGCACAATTCACTTTATCATAATGATCTATACATATTGCAAAGTTGTGCAAAAATTTTGTTTTTGACAATGTGCGACATGATTATCAACAACATAATTGAAGACTTTTTTAATCGTCATCTATAAGACCTAACCCAATTGAAAATGCTAACATTGTTAGGCTGTATATATTCCATGGTGTTTGTTATTTCATCTATTGACCCAATATTTTTTTTTGTAATAATCAATTTGCTTTTACGTGAGATCAAAAATAACAATTAACTCTTTGATAAGGTGCTTGTAAGTTAACAAATTCTCTATATTTATCTGGAGCAAAAAGATACTGCATTGAAGCCGACTCTGGAAAATAGTTCTTATAGCACCCCATACCCTTATAGAAAATAAATAAATATATGGCAAGGATATTTCTCTATCTCTTTCTCATCAATTTATTGTATCTATCTGTTTTTCCCTCTTGAATATGTTTTCCCCTCTTTCTTTCAACCAAAGGAGAGGATCCATTTCACACTATTTCACAGTCAACGATCAATTTGGTGGAAGAGGCAAGTACTAAAAGAAGTCACATTCTACATTCTTTTCTCCTTAAGCCTAGACATTGCATGACCAATAACAACGGTTCTCCTCTTCATTCTTAATTCATTCCAATTTCTTGATCAAGAGTCATGTGTTTGGAAAGACAAAAATAGGGTAAAAACCCATTCCTCAGTCCATTGTTCTTTCTCCGCATTAAGGTTTAATTGCATGTTTGATCCCTTATGTTTATTTTAATTTTCAAGTTCGTCCCTTATATTTTAAAAGTTTCAAGTTAGTCCCTTACGTTTTAAAAGTTTCAAGTTGGTCTAAAACGCTACTCACGTTGGAATAAATTAATCCCTTCCGTCACTTAACGTTTAAAGATTTCGGTTGACAATAGGGGTGATAGAACTTTAACTTATTTAGAAAATCAGTTTAAAACATTTTTTTAATTTTTTTGGTTTTATTAAACTCAATATCATGTCGCGAAAAAGACTAACTTATTCCAACGTGAGCAACGTTTTGGACCAACTTGAAACTTTTAAAACGTATGGGACAAACTTGAAACTTTTAAAATATAAGGGACCAACTTGAAAACTAAAATAAACATAAGGGATCAAACATGCAATTAAGCCAAACCCCGCATTAATAACCAAAGAAATGATAGTTGACTCGATAAATCGTTTTTTTACTATGTATAAATCTTCGATATATTCCTTCAAAAAAAAACTTTGATATATTGTTGTATTGTTCAAAATTCAATTCAGTGTGTGTTTGGAAATACTATAAATTTTACGTTAACAACTCACATCTAAACCAAAAGATACAATTAGTAGCTTCACACCCACTATAAGTTTACTTTCCCTTCCCACGTTACTAAGCATACACTCAAACAAAAATAATGATATGGGGACATGCAATTAGACACAACGTTCGGTTATTCTTTTTTTAACAATTTCCCCCGCATCTAAATGCGTACCCAAAAATGATGTATTGTATGATATAGATAATACTTGGATGACTTTGGAGGATTTTGGTGACTTTGGTAACTTTAATATATTTGTATGATTAGGATCGAAAAAGATAGAGATAAAATCATTAAACTCAAAATCATTCAAATGAAACCATGATATGTAGCAGTTCGAAATGTCACATTCTTTGTTCAAATAACTCATCTCCTCAAACAATCCCTCTTCTTCATTCTCTTTAATTCATAACATCAGGTAGAATTAGTGGTCAATACTATGTTTCTTTATTGGTTGAGGGTTTTTCTTTGTATATCAAAAAATATTTGTTAGAACTAGCGACCGATCTCTTAAATGTACCGCAGTTGCATACAAAGAGTAAATATTTTTATGTGGTTGAATAACTCAATTGGTTTGTGATAAAGATTAAGAAGTTAGATGTCAGATTCAAGTACTGATTTTTTTTTTATTGAGGAAGCATTCAAGTACCGACAATGTAAAAATTAATATAACAGTTAACATATTAACATTTTTCATTACAAAAAATTGATATGTCTTGATTTATAAATAAAAATAAACAATAAATGGTGGACTCGGTCATACGTGTTTGTAATTTAGCTGTGCTTGGTCCAATTATTCTCTCGCATTGATGGTTGGTGCTACATACATATATATTGAGTCAAAAATAACTTTTGGCACTTTCAAGTAGTTTAATTTATATTGATAATTTGACGTTTTCTAATCACATAATTACAAACTACCAAACTCGAAGCAAAATTAAAAGACCTTAACTGTACCGTTACGCATGTCACAGATATAATAATTGTTAGTAGAATTATTGTTATACATTAGAATAAATTAACAATGACTAGCAGGATTATAATATATAGAAGTGGTGACTCGTGACGACATACTACTGCGCTAAGACTCAGCATGGTAGCTACTTGCATTTGCAACTTACTTGCAAATATCTAGAGACAAAGATTATTAGGAAGTCAGGTAGGACATGTTAATTGTAATTATATCAGAGAAATTGATATTTGATCAATTATTTTATAACAATTTTTATGACAACTTTATCTCTCATATTTATTTTATATTATGTTTTTACTATCTCTTTTAATTATATTGTTTTGGTTTTTGTGTCAATATCCATATTATTTTATATATTTTGATTGTCTAATAAGTTGTCCTAAAAAATAATTGTTTAAATAACATTCCTCTTTATACTAATACCATTCTTGTGTTTCGAATGATTGTCGATGGTGAGAGAGTGATAGGTAGTTTTGGTAAAGCTTTGAGTTGCAAGAGATTTTGTTGTCTCTTTTATTTTTGTTTCATGTAATTTTTCGTTTTTGTCCTTATTCTTCATACAATTTAACTGTGAAAATAACAAGAATTTTGATCTCCTAAACACTGTGAAAATAAGTGTCGTTGTTGAGGGTATTTTTGTGGTGTTTGAAGAGAAAAAATAAAAGTGAGAAGAGTAGCATTTAAATAACAATGATTTTTCTCTCTCATTTATGAAGAAAACTTGATCACTATTAATTTGGCCCATTGGAGCCTCTCAAGCCTCAATCCACTGCAAATTTATTGAAGAAAAAAAAACTATTGATTTAATACACTTGAGGTAGGTTCAATCATAATTATGAACCATATACTCCCTCCGTTTTGAAAACTATTCATTTAAATTTATTGACAAAAAAACTATTGATTTAATACACTTGAGGTAGGTTCATTCATAATTATGAACCACATACATCATTAAATGAATGAACCTAAAAAGTCAATTTTACTTATATTTAGAACATAGGGAGTATGTATAATAGTTTAGACTCTTTAAAGGCGTGGGGCGGGAGCACATACCAAATTCTCATTCATGTCCCCGACTTTGAATAATGAAGAAAACGCTAATCTACCCCACCCCTAATTAAAACAAATTTCTCTAGCGGGGTGGATTCGTTGGGATATTCAATAAGACTTTGTAAGAGGAGACGAAAACTTACTTTTCCTTATTGTTCTTTCAAATTTTTTAAAATATCAAATATATATCAAAATATAAACTTATCATCCAAAATCTAACCCACAGGCTCTAGATTTTGTAAGTATGTTGAAAATTGCTCTTCTCACGAACAAAAATGCTCACTCTCACATGAAATGACCAAACTACCCCTACTTTGCTCTTTCTTATGTTTGTAATCAACTTTAAGGTCAATTCTATGGTGTACAAGTTAGACAAATCTTGCATTATGCATAAATTAGTTTTTACCATTAGATCAATAAATCTCACCTTTAAATTATATGAGACATGATATGACTTATTGATTCATTAGTGAAAAAGACACTTGTGCATGATGCAAAACCATTTAACGGTTACTTTTTTGACATTCAAAATGTCCTATGAACACAAGTAAAAGACCAAAAAACTCAGCGGCAGTTAACTGCCGCCGGTTTTCTAGTTATAACCCAATAGTAGTTAACTACCACTGGAGGTATTTTAGTAATTTAGTTGTGTTATATAGAACTTCTGAATGTCGGAAAAGCAATTCTCAAACCATTTTACTTGTAAATGTTTAACAAAATCTCAACTTCAACTCATATGAATGACATGAATTTTCAAACAAAGGACATGGGTAATTTCTTTTTAGATCCTCTCAATATCTCTTAAGCCCCCAAAATTCTATTTTTACCCCTAATATATACGTCTAATAGATATGTCATAAGGATTAGAGACTTATCTCCTAAAGGGTTAAAGAGTCATATCTCCCGGAGGGTTAGGAAGTTATCTCCCAAATGAGTGTTTTATATGACATAACAATGATTATTTTGGTGTTTCAAACCTACTTCTCACCTAATTCTTGATGTTAAGCTCATTATTATGACATATAAAACAGTCATCTGGGAGATAACTCCCTAACCGTTTAAAGTGTATTTATCTGACATATATATTAAAGATAAAAATGAAATTTCTTGAAAGCACATAGATATTGCAGGTATCTAACAAAAAATTTTCAAAGCCAGGCTTCCACCAAATTTCAGTAGTGTATGTAGGGTAGCTTTGTATGTGCTACCAACCAAATGGCCCCAACATGGACTAATTTTTGTAGTTGGCATATTTGTTGTGAAATAGAAGGGAGAAAAAAAAAATTCTAATAGGTTCAGATTCTGATTTAGATAATTGAGGTACATTACTTTTACTTTTAGCATTGAATTAAGGAGCTTTTGCTTTTAAGAAAAAAATAAAGTGCAAAAATGTCACAGGAAAACCTTGACATCTCAACTAGGTTGACATTCTAAAACTAGCAAATATCATTTGCTAAATATGCTAATAATAAAAAAATAATATATCAAAATACTTTTAGAATGATTTGTACTAACACCTGGTCGTTATCCTTTAACCATTTGATCGAGGATTCGATCATTGATGGGTTTGTATGAAAAATATATAAATCAACATTTTAAATGTATCTTTGTTTTGGATCATATGTTTTTATCCCATGACAAATACAAGACAATCGTATCTCAAACGTACTAGACAATTGTTTTCAAAAGAAAAGGTAAAATATTAATTGTTCAATACCCCCATACTATGCGTATGAGGCTCGTTTCGATATCGGATACACGTCAAACAGAATATTTCATCACATAGATACATATCGGAGCGAGCTTCAAAGCTTAAGTTACATGGATAAACTTTAGCATCCATAGAGCTAAGATAATCGATTGTTAAATTGGATAAATTCTATGGTGCCTGAGGTTAATTTGAAAGATGGCCCCCAGGATGAGTTGTTATTGGGCTCCAATGAAATGATGAGAAAAACACACTGGTATCAATCAACAATGTCCACTGTAAAGGAAAACGAAGCAATCAAAAAGCAAAACAGAAAGGAAAAGTAAATGCAAACGACGTCGTAATGTTGCCGATTCAACAGACACTATCATCATCGCTTTTTCTCAATTGTTACTTTTGTTTTTGAAATAAATAAATTAAAACCATACTCATTGTTGCTTTCAAATAATCACACATTCTCACTCACACGATTTTCACAATGCGATCATTAGTATTAACCCCGCGAACCATGCCGGAAACCACCGTTGATTTCCGTGCACCGCCGCCATCACCGGTTGCCTCCGGTCGTAGATCAACGGTAACAAACAACGAATTTCTCACCGAGTTTCTGGAAACTTCGCTTCGAGTTCCAGATCTAGTATTACCGGACAAGATATTCCCGAAACAGATCAATGACGAAACGCCGCCAAAAGTCGATTTCGTTGCGCTGTGTTTTCACGAAGATGAAGATCTCATCGACATTGTTTCGGATTCCATTGCTAGGTTCGGATGTTTTCAGCTTATTAACCATGGAATATCACCGGGAATTGTGGCTGCTGCAGTGGAGGTTGCCGGAGGAATTTTTACAGTGCCGCCGGAAATGAGAGATGCTGTGACGAGGTCGCCGGAGAAACCTCGGGGTTTTGAAGAGTATCATGATGAAGTAGAAGAAGAAGAGGAGGTAAAAGAGTTGAATGAAGAATTTATTTGGTGTAAGAATGATGAAGAGTTGAAGTTGAAATTGGAGGGAATTTGGCCTATTGGATATCCTAATTTTAGGTATTTCGAATTTTATTGCATCTTCACATTTTTTGTTTTTTAGAATAAAGTTTCAATTTATTTCATCAACTATCAATCCCTTTTTCTCTCAAAATGTTAATAAAGTTTAGCTCAGCCGTAAATAGTTAACTTAAGTCTAAAGTTGTGGATTCAACTTTCGAGTTTGATTTGCGAGAATCATTTTGACAAATGATATGTAGATATCTCGGTTAATGTTCATTGAGTATTGAGCTACTCTAACCTTAATATACTTTGAAGCTCAACTCACATAAAATTTCGTTGAGTTTTGAGACGGTCCTGACCTTGGTGAAACCTTGAAATTCAACTCATCTAAACTATCTTCTATAAAAAAAAAACTGAATTGTTAAAATATATCGTAATATAATAATTTATAGTTTGTCAATTTTATTTTGTTAGTTCTTAATGTAGTAAAGTATATAAACTACTAATAAAAACCTAATACAAACTACTTATGACTTTTCATATACTATATTTTTTTACGATACAAAGATAATTATATATGAAGACTTAATTAGATGTTTACTCTATTTTTACAACAAATATTAATAACAAAATAAAAAAGTATATATAATATTGGGTTTTGACGGGAAACAAGGGATTATTCTATTTTGTTATAAAAAGTACATATAAAAATAAATCAACATTTATCAATATTATCAAATCGATAGTTACAATTACACACACATTCATTTGGGAAATGGATATTCTACTTCTTTATAGATATGAATTAGTGCAATAAAAAATTTCAGCTACATGATTAATATCGTAAAACTTGTATTGTAAGTTGATCTTACGTGATCAAGAAAAATTGGTCGAGATTTAATAGTTTTTATCGAGATTGACGTGGGACAGTACCTGCAGTTACTCTGACGCTCAAGTCAATGACTGAGTAAGAGTGTGAGATATAAAGTGGATAGAAATTTACAAATTATGTACCTTGCATTTGTGGTGAAAGAATATGTATTTTATAGGCACTGATAAGGAGTCGTTAGAGAGCGGTAAAAAGTTCATTGCACACGACGCTCATCAATGTTTAGCTCGAGCGACTATTGCTAGCCATTGAGGCGTTACAGGATAGTGAGAATCCATGGTTGAGCTTGTGTTTAGCCTTGCATAATAAAGATTTTGAGGCCTACGCTAGTTCATAACGTGATGTTTTAAAGTACAAAAATTGGAGCTAAATTATGAACTATTTGATTTTTATATATTGCGTGAATGCATGATTCCCCCTCCAGTTGCACGGAATCTAGGTTCTTCATCATCATGTTATTGCTTATATAAACAATCTATCTTTACGTTTTGGATCAAATAATTAATTAAGATCACATGAATGTGCGATTATCCCGACAAATTTAGATACTTCGTACATAATACTAATTACACAGGATGCTATTGTACGATATGACATTACTTCCTGACATATCTCAAAAAAAAAAAAAAATAGTAGGTATTGGATTATAGGCAGTTTGTTTACTTTGTATATATTGATGGCTATTTGTTATTTGATTATTTTTCAATTTTATTATAAATGTTTTCTAATGTAAAATTTGTTGAAATTGCAGCAAGAAGATGGAAACTCTACAATCACGTGTGGAGAAGGTGGCTGAGAAAATTTTGGCTATCATATTGAAAAATGTTACAAAGAAATTAGCAAGTGATGGTGATATAATTGGTCATGAAAATGAAGTTGGGATACTTTGTTGCATTTACAAGCATTATCGAGATATTAATAGGAACGATCATTGGGTCGATTCTTTGAAATATGATGTGATTAGAATGCTGATTAGGGGAACTGATTACTCTCATTCTTTGTGTTTGCATGTGTGTGATGGCTCTTCAGAGTTTCATGTTTACTCAAAGAAAAGTTGGTTGTCTTTCTGCCCTGAACAAGGTGCACTTGTAATCACTGCTGGAGATCAAATCCAGGTTATTTTACATTTTTGCTTTCTCTTTCTACATAATAGTGATAGTATTTCAACAAAACAAAAAACTCCATCTCCACTTTTGTTTGAAACACGAACAATTATAGATCTTAAAATAAACAAAACTAACCTCTTAATGTTAGTGTGTCAATATTTTGACAATACCTTCAATCTTTCATGACAGCAAAATTGCTGATAGATATTATATCTGCCCATCTCACTTAACGAGTTTGATATTTCAATGGCTATAGGTATTGAGTGGAGGCCATTACAAGGATGTAATTGGAAAGGCAATATTTAAAGGCAAAAGAGAAGACAACATTTCAATGGCTTTCCTCTATTCTCCTCAAAATGCCAAGAAACTTCAAACCAATAGGGAAAGACCTATTTCACTTAGCCAACAAGCCATCTTGGCTGTAATTTTGAACCTTATGTACCACGTTCTAATATTTGTCTTTAAAAAAGTGTGATGATGTTTTCATAGAACATGAACTCGATGAAATACCGATACACATTCATACTAAGTTCAAACATACTTGTACGCTCTCCACTTAAACAATTATATGATAATATTGTGCAGCATACTCCTGTTAGCACCTCAAAATCTTATGCACAGTCTTAATAGCACCCACAACAATCTCAAAGACTAAAAGTTTCCAACAACATAAGTTATAGATAAATTGACTAGTTTATCCTAACCAAGGAAGTTGATATTGCTTTGCTGCACATACTGAGATGTGGGAACTATAAGCAAGTGACAGGAAAGTCTATCATTAAAGGTGAGAATAAAACAGTATTAAATGGCTTTCCTCTGTTCTACGACATTAGGCCAGCTAGCTGAATTAGCTATATATAACAACTAACAAGAACATGTCTTTGTGTACCATGCCCTCGTTAATTTACCAAAATACATAGTAGTTGCCATCAAACCTTTGAACCTAATGAAATAAATATTATATGTTTTGCTCCCATTGTCCACATTTTAATGAAGTCCAAATCATCCGAGCAAGCATGATTCTGTTCATATTTCAAGAGGTAAAGTTTCCTGTGAAATTCAAACAAATTTAAACTACATTAATGCTTCTTTTAATATGGAAAAGAAAGTATGCTTAAACAATATATACATACTGTATGTCTCTTGTAAGACATGGTCAATGAAAAAAACATCGTAATGTAAACTAAGTTCCCTAATGAAATTCATAACAGGTCAATGAAAAAAACATTGTAATATAAACTAAGTTCCCTAATGAAATTCATACCAGAAATGATAAAATTCCAATATTGAACCCACTAATGTATTGCAAAATAATTATCACTAGTACTTAAAAATGTACAAAACAAACAGAGAAAGAAACCTATAACTCAACAATGAACATAAAAAATTTACTTGAATGCAATATATCACAAGACTATTTCCTAATTATTTTAGGTTGTCTAGAATATCAAACTCGTGAATACAAGGTTCGTAACAAGCTTCATCAAGAAAATCACTTTGATCCATCAAAGTGAACACTAATGTCGACCCAAGTAAATACAGCTATTTTAGTTGCATTTACAATAATATCACACAGTAGAAAATCACCAAGTAAATTTACAATGGGGATAATGAAATCTAACAATTTTTCTTTTCAATTGCATTAATAAGGTAAATGTCATCATTTTCTTCAGTTTTATAGTTACAAAAAATACCTCCTCTTGGTAAGCATGAAAATAACTGATTCAAAGAAAGTTTACAAGATTTGAGGGTGTGGTATTATGTAGTTCCACCACAATATAATTGAAATGTGGTGACATGCATCTAAAAAGAAGATTCAACTACTAATAGGACAAGACTAAACCCAATGTTAGTCATCTTTTATTTGATGCAGTAGTAAGACAATGAGAATGGATTGAGGGAGAGAAATCACACCTTAGGAGATACAGCTTAATTAAATGTAAGTTGGCATATTCCAGAGGCCCTTGGCACATTATATAACGTTTTGAGAATGGAGTTCTTCTCTTGGTCCACACATCTATCAGCAGTAATCATTATTGCCTCTAAAACAAGTCCTTTTTGCAAAATATACTCAACAAATGACACCTCATCTGGTGATCCTCGAAATCCGTCATTTCTGAAGCAAGGTGAGCAAAGAATTGGAGTTAAACCAAGGAAGAATGATGCCTAGGCAACGCAAATATTGAAATTCTTGAAAGCGTAGATCATGGGGTTGACCAAGTGTCCAAGCAGCCACTGTTTGTACATGACATCAAGTAGTAATTAGTACAAAACTATATCAAGCTATATGTAAATAAATAAATCATGATCATTACTGATATGGTTAGTTGATAGTTTATTATTAGTTAGTTACTAACTAACTTACTCTCTATTATAAATGATGACATAAACATAAAATAACTAAAATAAAACATAACCTTGGTTGTTGAAGGACTCAAAACTAGCTCTTCAGTCTTAGAGAGAGCGCCAAGGAGATTGTGTAAGGGGATGATGGAACCAAACGACTGGGGCAATAAATCAAGATAGGCTTCCACCACGTTGTGCAAGTTGTACATGCTGAAAACTTGGCTGAATGTGATTCCAGTAATGTGAAGATACTCAAGATCAGGCGCATTTATTTCAAGGCAAGCCCCAACATCATTCTCAATGAAGATTCTCAGCTGTTTTAAGGAAGTTGGGATACAAATTGTGTCCAAGCGATCAGCAGAAAAGCAAAAATCCAGAGTTTCAATGACGGGGCAGCCACAGAGAAGTGCATTCAAGGAAGACACTTCCGCATTACCACCGATGTTGATTAGCAGCATCTTTAGTGACGGTAAACTAACCTCCGTAGATCTTTGAATGTGTACATGAATTCCACCACTGAGACTGAGGAACAGACAAGTAATGTTCTATCACACACAATTCAGAAACTCATTACTTATTATAGGGTTTTGCTAATCAGTGCCGTAACGACATTGGTTAAAGAGAGTCAAGATCCTCTCCATTTATATTTTTTTTCTTAGCAATAATTACACAACTTTTTTGTTGCAAAGTTACTTATTTTAATACTTTAACCAATGCATCAAAGACACTAATTAACATTCTCACGCTCTAAAGTGAATTGAGTTAGATCCATTCAACTTCTCAGTTGCACAGACACTTCTAATCTGAAGGCGTGTCTTGTGTTTCACACTTTCGAAAATATAATAACACTGAATTATGTTATTGTAATAAAATTTTGTATCACATATTTAAAGTAACAAAAGGGAAGTGATTTATTTAACTACCTGAGTGAAACGAGGTTAGTGGAAGTGAAAAGGGTTTGAGGCAGCTTGAATTGGGATATGTCATCGTCTTCGTCTTCGAGGGAATTGAGATTGAGGTTGAGTTCCTGGAGGTGGGGCCCAATAACGGCACGAACCCAAGTATCAACTGAATATTCACGAAACTTGTCGACGTAGTTAAGGGAGTAAGCACAGTCGAGACTCATCTTCTGAATGGTTGCTTTAATTCCTCCAAAGAGAAATGATTTCTTACACTATCTTTTCGCTTATGTACGATGTTTTTATTTCGTGAGACGATGAGTCAAATATCAAATTCACATACCCAATTATAAAGGTATTGAAAACCTAAGAAATGAGAGTTTGAATTGAGTAGATCGTTTTAAATATATTTTCTTTTAAGTTAAAAATGTTATCCGTCAAAACATTTAACTTCAATTTAAAGTTATTTGTAAGAAGGTGAATTTAAACCATTAAAAGCAGAAGAGAAATATGAATGGTTTATTTTTATACTAAGTTAATTGAATGCGATGATTTTTTATGTTCTTCTTTGTGGGGATCATCCCAGCATGGTTACTCTTATTGGCCTTCTGTAGGGGCATCAGGTGGTTTATTAACTATGTGGGATAATTCTGAGGTGGAGGTGTGGTCTTCGGTAAGCATTAAACATGTGGTGATAATTCATGGTAGGTTTCTGGTGTCCAACGAAGAGTTTTATGTGGCTAATGTATATGCACCTTGTGATAACACCGCTAAGCAGCGCGTTCTGGGATAGTTTATCTATTCAGCTTCAACTTTTGGTTGGTAAGAAGGTGCGTGTCTGTGGGGACTTCAATGTCGTCCGAGGTGCAGAAGAGCGGCGGTTTCTCATTCTACATATTATATTTCATTTAATCAATTCATAGTTGATAATATGTTGGTCGATTTACCTATATGTGGCCGTAAGTATACGTGGTACAAAAGGTGATGGGACATCCATGAGTTGTATTGATCGATTCCTGTTATCTGAGGAGTGGTGTGTGGTGTGGCCTAGTTGTATGCAATTGGCTCAGTTGAGGGGGTTGTCGGATAATTGCCCTTTGTTGTTGACTGTGGATGAGGAAAATTGGGGTCCTAGACCCTCCCGTATGTTGAAATGTTGGGCGGATATTCCAGGGTACAAACAATTTGTAAGTGACAAGTGGAAGGCTATGCAAGTGGACGGATGGGGAGGCTTTGTTTTGAAGGAAAAATTAAAGTTAATTAAAAGTGTTTTGAAAGAGTGGCACAATCCCATGTTCGTAATTTACTATGAAGAATGCATGTGTTAATGGAGCGTATCTCAGTGTTAGATGGCAAAGGAGAAGTCGGGTTGTTATCAGAAGATGAAATTGACGAGTTGCACGGCCTTACCTCCGATCTTCATTCACTAGCGCGGGTAAATCCAAGCATTTGTTGGCAACAATCTCGGTTGTTATGGCTTAAAGATGGAGATGCAAATTCTAAATACTTTCACTCTATTTTGGTTGGTCGTCTTCGGGGGAACACACTTTCTTTTATTATGGTAGATGGTGTTCTAGTGGAGGGTGTTCAACCTATTCGTGCTGATGTATTTTCTCATTTCGCATCTCACTATAAGGCGCCTCAGATGGACAGGCCGAGTGTGGAGAATTTAATTTTTAGCACTTTGTCTTACACGGGAGGTGCTAGTTTAATTAAACCTTTCTGTGTAGAGGAAGTGAAGGCCGTGGTGTGGAATTGCAACAGTTATAAAAGCCCGGGTCCTGTTCACAAAAGGTATTAGTAAGACATTTATTGCTCTCATTCATAAGGTGGATAATCCGCAAAAGCTAAACGATTTTAGACCAATTTCTTTAGTGGGGAGCTGGCTAATTGATTACAGCTGGTTATTGGAAGTGTAATTTCTGATACGATCTTCTTCCATTTCTTCTGCTTTTCGTCGTCGTTTAGACGACTCCGCCATTGTTTGCGAAACCTTTGCCTCTTCTCAGCCTCTTTAATTATTTAGCTTTTCCTAAATTCATTTCAATCCTCCAACGTGAAATGATATTTGTTATTTAAATTTCGTTTGTATGGACTTATTTTTAAGTTTATTAAAAATATCCCTAAAAAAAAAGTTTATTAAAAATAATGTATATAAATAAGGGTTTTGCTAGAAGCCATCCATGAAGGTGTCTTTTAGCAAGCCACACCTCAAGGTGTGATTTTCACTTTTTAGTTATAACTTTGCTAAAAGACACCTTCATAAAAATTAGTTGGTGTCTTTTAACAAATACTCATAGAATAACTTGCTAAAAGACACCTTCTTAAAATATGTCTTCTAGTAAAACCCTATAAATAAATACTACCTTCGTCCCTATGTATAAGACCTTTTTGCCAAAATAACGGGAATTAAGAAAGTGGATATTTGTATTAAAGTTTGTTTGTAATCACTATTGTTTTTACAATTTCATCATTTAAGAGAGAGTTAATTTATGTTTTCAACAAATTGAAGAAAAATATGTACAATAGATAGAGGCATGTATGTAAAGAAATAATTAATGTAGTTTGAAATAGCAAATGGATCTTATAAAAATGGACAATTTTTTTTCTCTTCAAAAGGGTCTTATAATTAGGGACGGGGGTAGTAAGTTTTTACGTTAATTCATAAGTTTTTATAAAAGTTGTATTTTTAAAAGTTATAATACATGAAAATTTATTTATTTGCATACCTTATTTTATATTAACTTAAAAATAACTCAATCCAATCGGACCATCAACATCCATTTTTTTTTAAATGTCTTTTCATTTTTACAATAATTTATTTTTTAATATAGATGAAATGAAAAACACCACATGAAATTCACATGCAAGATTCCGTTTGAGGTCGGATAAAATGTTCAATATAACAATATCGACATTTTCAGTTGAGACACACGAAGAATATGCCAAAAAAAAAATTCAAAAACTCGATCTACCATATAGCCTATAGCGAAAGACCTATTTCCCCTAGCCAACAAGCAATCATGGTTGTAATTGTGAACCATAATGACATTGTGATTGGTGACATTGGTCAACCACAATATCACATGTATCTTTCTTCTCTCTCTTCCACAAGATTTTTTTGTCATTTTGTAAACTTGTGATATTGTGGTTGACCAATGTCATCCAAATGCTAGCCAAACCTTATGTACCATGTTCTAATATTTGTCTTGATGAAATACAAAATACTCATACAAAGTTCACATACTTGTACAATGTTATTCCTGGTTTGGAGTGTTGTTAGATAATTATGTTTGTTATAATTTTTTTTTATTACTCCGTCGGATTCATTATAAGTGGGCATTTTGCTCATTTCACACATATTAAGAAAAAATATATAAGTGAAAGAGAGAGAAAAATAGTTTTCTTTATCAAGTATTGATGCATTCTTCTTTAACAAATATTGAATTGGAAGTGATGAAACCGTGAAAGTAATATTAATTAGAGTTATAATTGAAAGAAAAAAAATAATGAATATTGTATTGAAAAGTAAAATGAGTCAATTTTTTTAGGACAATATTTTTATGCAAATGACTCACCGGTGACATTTAGAATGGAAAAGTGTTAGACTTTCCCATGATGGCCAAGTGAGTCAAACACCATAGGTATATTACTTTTATATTTCAATGGTGCAGATGCTTTACCGGTTACTTTTAATGACTTATTGGTGATATATTTGGAAAAGAAATGTGACCCCACACAAATCATAAATTAACATTATTTGATATATCTATATTTTATTAATTTAGCAACTTTTAATCCAAAATATTCAACTTCTGTCCTTAATGCTGGATTGTCCAACTGCACTTTAAAGATTTGATCCACATTTTCTTTTCTTGAAATTGGTTTTCCACTTTAAAATTTTTCATTATTTCCTCAAGATCAATTGTGCACGTTGAAATCCGTTCAATTGAAAAGGTAACATAACAGAAAATCCTAAGACTCCTTTTTTTTTTTGAAGAGGAGAAAATCCTAAGACTCCTATTTCACACTTTAAACATCAATTACAATTTCTCATGGGTAAATCCATTATGCAGCAAATTTACTTGTATAAATTTTCTTCTTATTTTTAATTAACAAGGTAATATAAATTGCTTTCAGATCCATTCTTCAAAATCCATCCGTATACAACAACTTTTGTTTTCAAAATCAACTTCCCAAATATATTTATTACAAATCGATGGAGTATCTTAGCTTTCTTCAACTAACCACAAAGTTGCAAACAACAAAGAAAAAAGAACACCGTTCCAGATCTGTCAAGATGCACCGTTTCGTATAAATTGCCTAACTATAAAGCTCGATTTTCACATGTTTCAATCCATTAATGGTTGTTTTCAATGATACTTTTTTCAATGAGAGGTTTGTATTCTTTTGGTGGAGTTCACAGTTGAAGAAAATATTGTCTTCTATGAGAGAGGTATAAATCACAGTGTTATAGTGAAAGTGAGGTGAAACAGAAAAGAGCAAACAACAATAAGATATATTATCAAATTTTAATGTTTTTTTTAAAACAAGAGGTGCAAACTACCACAAGAGGTGCAAACTGCCACCTGTCTGTTCTGATCGGCTTTTCCCATGGTGAGAAACTATAAGCCTTTCCCAGGCTAAACGTTACCTGACTCACTTATTACAGGACGGAGTGAGTAATTGGAGTATCTTTTTTTTAAAAAAATTGGTAAAGAGAAAATAATATTAATTAAAGAGATATTAATGATTATTTCACGCCCGTTCACAATAAGATATAAATTGTCCCTTATGATTGCAAAACTACAGTTTTATCACCAGGCTAACCCTTCACTGGCAATAATTGGAATTCACTGTTTGCCATTCAAAATCTGCACAATCTTAGAAGCACCCACACAACAATCTCAAAGACCATGAGATTCCAACCAGCCATAGATAAATTGACCAATTTGTCTCAATCAACAAAGTTGAAATTGGTACTATAAGCAAGTGATTAAAAAACCTAGATTTTAACGTGAAAAATAGACGGTACTTAAATGGTCTTCCCGGTTCCACACAAACAAAAAAAAAAAATCCAAGAACTTTTCCTTGTGTACCATGCCTTGATATTAATTTACCAAAAATAAGGAAATGCATAGTAGTTGCCAAAAGACTTTTGAACATAATGAAATGCAAAATACGTTTTGCTCCCATGTCCTCCTTTTAGTGAAGCTCAAATCATCTTAGGGAAGGTTTTCCCTGAAATTGAAACAAATGTAAATTTCTACATTAATACTTCTCTTTTTATGCAAAAGAAAATATGCTTCCACACTATGTACTTACTTCTACTATGTCTCCCATAAGACTTGATCAATGGCAAAAACATCATAATGTAATCTAATTTCCCTAATGAAGTTCCTAACGGAAATGATGAAATTATGAATGAAACCTACTAATTTATTGCATAAAAACTATCACTGGTACTTAGAAATGTACGAAATTTACAGAGAAAGATACTAATGAACATAAAAAATGTACTTGTTTCGCATACAGTAATACGGCAACAGCCAAATCGAATGCAAATGTCATAAGAGTGTTTTCTTATCATTTTAGATTGTCTAGAAGATTTGTAATCAGCTTATTAAAGAAGACAGAGCTTCATCAAAAAAGTTGATTCTGATCCATCAAAGCGAATACTTACGTCAGCCCAAATAAACAAAGCTTTAGTTGCTATGATAATAGTATCACACACTAGAAAATCAACAAGTAAATTTAAACAATGAGAATCTAATAATTTTTCTTTCAGTTTCAGTAATCAAGTAAATGTCGTCATTTTCTTCAATGCTACAGTTACAAATCTAGCTCAACTCTTGCTTAGCATGAAAATAACTAGATCCAAGAAAATTAAGAAACTTTAAGGGTATGGTATTATGTAATTCCACCACAATATAATTTAAATGTAGTAAATCAATGTTTGTCATCTTTGATTTGATGCAGTACTAAGAGTGTCTAAGACAGAAAGAATGGATTGAGTAAATGTGATTGGAAAGCCAATCTTTAAAAGCGAAGAGAAGACAATATTTCAATGGTTTTTCTCTATTCTGCTCATTACCAAGAAAAGAATTCAAACCAATAAGAAAAGAACTACACTTAGCCAACAAGCCAGCCGGGCTGTAATTTTGACCCTTCTGTACCATACTTGTACAAAGTTACTCCTAGTTAGGAGTGCAGTTGGAACTTGGAAGATTATGTTTGCTGTATTTTTAATAATTAATTGGTGTTTCCTTACTACTATGAATACCAAAAAAGAAATCACAATCATGTGATCAAATTGTGCAGCATACTCCTCTTTTCAAGACAAAAGAATGAGAAAAAATTTCAAGACCAGCTAGCTGCATTGGCTATGTATAACAAGAACTTGTCCTTGTAACCGTGTTGTGATATTAATTTACCAAAGTACATATTAGTTACCAGTAAACCTAATGAAATACATATTAAATGTTTTCTCCCATTGTCCTCTTTTAGGTAAAGACCAAGCAAACATGTTTCTGTGCATTTCAACAGTGGAACTTTTCTATGAAATTCAAACAAATGTAAACTACATTAATACTTTCTTTTTATGCAAAAGAAAATATGCTTCCACAATATGTGTGTGCAGTATGTCTCTTGTAAGACTTGGTCAATGACAAAAACAACATAATATAATCTAATTTCCATAATGAAATTCATAATAGAAATGATACAATCATGACCGAACCCATTGCATAATAATTTACAGAGAAAGAAACTCATAATTGATCCATAAACATAAAATACTTACTTGAATGCAAATACCACAAGATTTCTTCTCATTTTAGATTGTAAATACAAGGTGTGCAATAAACTTTTAATAGAAAGGAAGTGCTTTATCAACAAAGGTGATTTTGAGCCATCAAAGCGAACACCAATGTTCCCAAATAAACAAATATTTAGTTGCAGTGACAATAATATCACACAATATAGAATCACAAAGTTAATTTGCAACAAGTGGCATGAAATCTTGAAAGTTTTTCTTTTCAATTTCACCAATCAGATAAATGTTGTCATTTTCTTCAATGTTATAGTTACAAATCTTGCACCTCTTGCATAGCATGAAAATAACTGGTTCGAAGAAATTTTAGAAACTTTGAGGGTGGTATTAAGGAATTCCACCACCACAATAATATTGAAATGTGGTGACATGCATGTAGCTATAAACAAGATTCAACAGTGCAGACCAAACCCAATGATAGTCATCTTTCATTTGATGCAGTACTAAGACAAAGATAATGGATTGAGGAAGAGAAACCACACCTTATGAGATACAATTCAATCAAATGTAAGTTGGCACACTCCAGATGCCCTTGGCACATTAGACAACGTTTTGAGAATGGAGTATTTCTTCTTTAGGTCTAAGGAAATATCAGTAATAATCACCGTCTTTAAAACAGGTCCTTTTAGCAAAACATACTCAACAAATGACACTTCATCTGGATATCCTCGAAATCTTTTAAATTGAATAAAGGTTAGGTGGGCAATGAGACAATTTAGAGCACCTGGCAGTGGAGCCCTTCTTAGAACTGGTAGCACTTCCTGCACACAACAAAGGACTTGAATAAGATGCAATATTCATAGTAATGGGTTAATAAGTGGTGTACTGTGAAATAAGACGCAGCTTCTAATTTGTGTAATATATTTCATAAAAATTAGTTGATTTCACATTAATGTTATATTTATATAGACAAATTAAGGTGGGATTAAAAAACCTGGTGCTGAATTATAAGAACTTGGAGCATAGGACATTTCTGAAGCAAGCTGAGCAGAGAATTTGAGTTAAACCCGGGAATAACGAGCTCTAGGCGAATCAAATATTGAAATTCTTGAAAAAGCAGATCACAGGGTTCACGGAGCAGCCACTGTTTGTACACGACATCAAGTAGTAATTAGTAAAAATTAAATCTGTATATTTATAAATAACTCATGACTATTAGAGATATAGTTAGTTTATAGTTTATTATTAGTTACTAACTTACTCTCTATATAAATGATGATGTAAACATAAAATAACTTAAAAAGAAAAACTTAACCTGAGTTGTTGAACGACTCAACACTAGATGTTTAGTCCCAGAGAGAGCACCGAGGAGGTTATGTAAAGGGATGACGGAACCAAGTGATTCGGGATAGATATCAACATCAAGATGTGATTCCACCACGTTGTGCAGGTTGTACATGCTGAAAACTTTGCCGAATGTGATTTGGGTAATGTTAAGGTACTCAAGATCTGGTGCATTTATTTCAAAGTGAGCCTCAGTGTTCCTTGCTGCAGTGACTTTCAGCCATTTCAAGGAAGATGGGATATTGCAAACTATGTCTAAGCTTAGCGGACAAAAACTAAGATCCAGAGTTTCGATGACGGGACAGCCACAGAGAAGTGCGTTCACAGAAGACATTTCCACATAAGCAATGTCGATTAGCAGCACCTTTAGTGACGGTAAACTGATCACAGTAGAGCTTGGTATGTATAGATTAATTCCACCAGAGAGCCTGAGAAACAAACATGTTTTTTTTTTTTTTTTTGACAAAAAGTAATGTTAAATCACAATTCAGAAAGCAAAAATCAAACATATACATTTGTGTGTAATATTAGTCCTTTTAATATTTGACTTAATTGCATATTTGGTCCCTTATGTTTACTTTAAGTTTCAAGTTGCTCCCATGTTATAAACAAGTTGGTCCAAATGGTCCAAAATGCTACTTACGTTGGAATAAGTTGGTCTCTTTCGCCATAATATTGCGTTTAATAAAACAAAAAAAAAAACAATTTTTTTTAAAATTCCAACGGACCAACACCCATATTCTCAACCCAAATCTCTAAACAACAAAATGACGAAAGGAACCATCTTATTCCAATGTGAGGATCGTTCTGGACCAACTTGAAATTTAAAAAACATGAGAGACAAACTTAAATTTTTTAAAAGACAAGGACCAACTTGAAATCTAAGACTCTATTTGGTCAAAAATAGCGAATAGCTGATAAGCTAATTTATAGCACACAAGCGAGCTTATAGCAAATCCGCTACAAGTAAAAATAAACTATAAGCTCGTGAGGAATTGACGGTTACCAAATGGGTCTTTTTTTAGTCAAATGAATTTATAAGACATAAACTGAAAATCAAATCAGACCTTAAAATAAACATAAGGGATTAAGGGAAGTGATTTTACTTGAGTGAAACGAGGCTAGTGGAAGTGAAGAGTGATAGAGGGAGCTTGAATTCAGGTCCTCCATCATCCTCAAAGTAAATGATATTGAGGTCGAGTTCCTGGAGGTGAGGTCCAATGATGGAACGAACCCAAGCATCAACTGAATAGGCCAGGAAGTTGTCGTCGTCGTCAACGGAGTATATACAATTGAGATGAAACTTCCTAATGGCGCGGGGATTATGGAGGAGAGCGAAAATACCGTTAACTAAAAGAGCAAAGCTTTTGAATTTGAAGCAATAATCTTCGGAGAAGTTGAGAACGGAGAGATGCTTCCAGAGGTGGCGCCATCGGCGAGATAAACGGCCAGTGGCAACGGCGGATCTTGTGGGGAGGCGCGATAGGATGTGGTTCAGCACACCGTCTGATAAATCGCTGATCCTGTCCTCCTGTTCAACCGCTTTCGGCTCCTCCGCCATTAAAATCCCACCCAATTCCACTCAGTTGCTTTGCCTCTTCAATTATTTAGCTTTTCTTAGTGTTGGGATTTGTTGTGGATTTTTAATTGTGATGTTCTTAGTAATGGCTCCTTTATAAAAAGACTACTTTAAAAAAGGCAATGAAATATGGGAAATGTTTAAAAATGAAATTTTATCTTGGGAATGATGTATTCCAACACATTGAAAGTTTAAAAAGCAACTTTATCTACATAAAATTTGTAAATTATTTCTATATTTGAATCCTTAACTAGTGCTTTAAGGGCATTGGTTAACAAGACCCTCGAAATATTAATGGAAAAAAAGAGTTATATCTAACACATCATGAGTCACACAAAACTCGGATTTAGAACGGATTATACCAAGTTTAAATAGACTATCCTTTTATTCCTTTGTCGGTAATCTATTTCTGAAAAAGCCGTCAAGCAAACAAAGATGACTTCAGAAGAATATTTCTATGCCACATGAGTTCTGACACTAACGAATGATTCTTGAAAAAGGAAATAATGTAAATAGGTAGAGAAGACATGACATACTTAACGAGAACCAACCGTCCACACAAAGATAAATTCTTACTTTTCCACTCTGATAACAATTTGGCCCTACTTCAGTCAAGCATCAGATCCAAATAGTTTAATCGTTGAGCATCTCCCATATAGGGAGATCCAAATACATGAAGGACAACCACCCAACTTGACATTTCATAACTGACACAACCTCATTCAACCAAGAATCATTGACAATTACTCCAACCAGCAAACTTTTATGAAAATTAACCTTCAAACCTGACAATACCTCAAAACAAAAAAGAACTACTCGCATTGCATGCAATGTTATTTCAGCACTCTCATACCAACGATTCAATGCTAGTGGTTTTATCTTAAATTTATCCTCCTACCTTTGCAGTTTTTTTTCTTCATGTTTTCTTTCTTTACTATTCAAAAATCTTCTTTACTCTCATCATACTCAAGCAAGCCTTAAAGAATTCATCTTTTTTATTCTTTGAAGTTTCTTATAATTTGCTCTAACATTAGCCAATTTTTTCTCCCTCAAAATTAGAGTGTCATAAGCAAACTAGAGATGGAAAATAATAATAGGGTCATTTCTACCAACTTGATAGCATGAAAAAAAATATTGTTCACAACCATGGCGTCCATCATGACATGCAAACCTTAAGCAACTAACAAGAACAAAAAAAGGTGAGAAATGGTCACTCTGCCTCAACCCTCTCTCCAACGGAAATTCTTTAGCAGGACTACCATTTACTAAAATGGAAGTTGTTGCCGTACCGATATACTCTTTCATCCATTTCCGTCGTAGAAACGGAAACTGCATTTTACCCACAACAACATCCAAATACCCTTAATCAACCTAATCACACGCTTTTTCAAAGTCCACTTTAAATAACAACAATTCCTTCTTGAAATTACGAGACTCATCAACAATCTCATTGGCGACAAGAATACCATCAAAGATTTGCATACCTTTCACAAAATCTGACTGTGACTCTGAAACCACACTAAAGGGATTGGTCGAAAATCATTTAATCGTCGAGGACTATCAGTTTTAGGAACAACGACAATGAAAGTGCAATTTATACATTTAATTAACATTCCATTCATGCGGAAAACATTGATGAATCTCATGATATCATCCTTGAAATCTTCCCAAGTCTCTTTAATAAAACCAAAATTAATCCCATTTGGCCATTAACTCTTGTAACTATTACAAACGCCAAACCGAAACTTTCACCTCTTCCATACAAAACGGCTTAATTTAATCAACCTTTTCCAAATATGCGTAAATGAAGGTCATCCACACTAAAATGATCCGCAAAGTGAGAAAAAAATAGCACTACGCACACTCCCCACACCCTCCACTGTAGCGCCGTTAACAAGAATGGATGAAAAAGAATTACCACGGCTCATGATGCCATGAAAAATAATTGAATTTGCATCTCCTTCTCTAAGTCAATGTAACCGAGATTGTTGTCAACAAATTCTGGAATTAATCCGAGATAAAGAGAATAATTCAACAGTGGTGCCATGTAACTCCTCCACCTCAACCTCTAATAACAATGAGTTCTCCTTTTTGCAATCTAACGAAGAAATACGTTCTTTCAAAGATGAAAGTCTTCACGGTAAATTTTGAGAATGATTCTGATGCAAAAGTTTAAGAGCCTATTTATCATCTTAAAAAAAATTCTGATATTAAATAATAAATTTGTCTAAAAAATGTGTTATTGATATTAAATTGCCATTTTTATATAATTGCATTCTTAATGTTGATTTTTAATATTCCAAGATAATTCCTCTCAAAAAAAAAATTCCAGGATAATTGGTAGTATTAACGAGTATATAGTTGAAAAAAAAGTAATAAATACATCTAAAAAATTGTAGATAATCTTATATTTATAGATAATCTTATATTTATGAATAAGACTTTTTTAAAAATTGTCTTATAGTTGGAGAAAAAAAGTAGTATATGTTTGATTTCACAGTGGGATTTCACAATTACAATGACCAACAGAGATTTTGCAGAAAATATTTGCAGAAAATATAAGGTATAACTTTTGAAAAATCATGATGGATCATTGTCATTATTACATGCTCACCGTAGGAGACCTTGATAAAAGTTTCCAATCAAGTAAGCAAGTTGATATTGTTTTGCTGCACATACTGAGATGTCGGAACTATAAGCAAGTGTCTATAATTTAAGGTGAGAATAGGACAGTACTAAAATGAGTTTCCCCTGTTCTACATTAGGTCATCTAGCTGCATTAGCTATGAGTAATGATATTTGAACAATCATTTCATATAACTTTTGGTGACAACTTCTTTTCTCTCTCTTTTCATTGGTTAAAAACAATGGAGAGAAAAATGAAGAGAGAGAATAAGAAGATAATATGAGTATGAGAGAGAAAATTGTCAAAAAGTTATCACAAAGTAGATGTACAAATATCATTTCTCATTAGCTATACATGTCTTTGTGTACCATGTCTTGATAGTAATTTACCAAAATACATAGTAGTTGTCATAAAACCTCTGAACCTAATGAAATAAATATTTTATACGGAACCTTGCTCCCGTTGTCCTCTTTTTAGAGAAGTCTAAATCATCTTAATAAACATGATTATGTGCATTTCAGGAGAGAAAGTTTTCTCTGAAATTCATAAAATTAAAATTACATTAATACTTCTTTTATTATGCAAAAGAAAATATGCTTCTACAATATGCACATGCAGTCAGTGGCGGAGCCAGAAAAAAAAGTTAGGGTGGACCACTAAAATTAATCGTTAAAAAATTGTTTAAAGCCTTACAAAATAGACCTATAATTGAATTATTTAAATTTTTCGGATGGACCACAACACCACTTTGCAGGAATTTGGATCAACCGAAACCTAAAACCGACATAAAATTGTATAAAATCTCGCAAAATAGACCTATAATTGAATTATTTAAATTGTTGGGTGGGCCACTACACCACTTTGCAGGAATTTGAATCAACCGAAACCTAAAACTGACACAAAATTGTATAAAATCTCGCAAAATAGACCTATAATCGTTGATTTTTTAATTTTTCCGAGTGGTCGTGGCCCACCTCAGCCCATGAAGGGCTCCGCCACTGCATGCAGTATGTCTCTGGTAAGACTTGGTCAATGACAAGAACATCGTAATATAAACTAATTTCCCCGATGAAATTCAACTGTCTTCTTCAATCCCTTGAGACACCTCTGCCATTATTTCTCCTTCGAGCGAATCATCAACTTCGTCCTGAATTTGCACAAATCGACCAAATTCGTCCTCCAATTTAACGAAATATCAAAATAGTCCCGACCAAATTTGTCCTCCAATTTAACGAAATATCAAAATAGTCCTGAATTTGTAAAATGTCAATCAATTTAGTCCCTCCGCCGAATTAGAGTGTTAACGGTGCTGACGTGGCCGTTAACCTCTCCGTCCAATTGGAGTGTTAACGGTGCTGACGTGGCCGTTAACCTCTCACATGTCAGATGTTAGATAAGCATGAACTAATTTGGTTGACAGTAACCAAAATTTCCAAGGACGAAATTGATTGATTTACAGAAAATGTTCTTTCTTCCCCAACGACTCTTTCTTTCTTCCCCAACAGCTCTTTCTTCCCCAAATATATAAAATTGGAACCATAATTTTACAATCTTTAATCTACATTCCAAAATCTCCAAAATTTCTTCCAATAATTAGTGGTAACGTTCTTCCGTAATTCAAAAAACTCCAAACCCTACTTTTTTTTTATTGAATCTGAAAACCAGAATCCCAAAAATATTGATGGAATTGATGTTGGTCATGGAAGAAAGACAAGATTGATGAAGAAGGTTCAATCCATGGTTAAGGTTAAGAGAAGTGGCAATGATGACGTTTGGAGGGCAATGTTGTGGGCAAAGTTGATTGTATAGGAAGTGAGCTTAAGCAGATTAAGTTTTTGATAGTCATAATTTGCTTGTTTGAGTTTTTTAACATGCTATTGTATTGTTGTAGGTGTGTGTAAGCTGTAATGAAAAGACGTTGAAGATGAATGAAATGTAGTCTTTTTGTAATAATTTTATCATCATAGTAGTCCCTGAATTATTTGTCTAACTATCAAATCGATCCCTACATTATATTAAAAAATCATCAAATAAGTCCTTGAATTATATAAACAGAAATCAATTTGATCCTTGAAGTAGCCTCGACAATGTCCCACAAACATAAGTCATCATCATCCATTTTGATGTTGTTTTGTTTCTGATTAAGACTAATATTCCCAAAATCTGTAGGATGGAAGCCAATATTACGCTAATCCTGCATCACGGTGGTGGTCTAGAGCAATATGAGTATCAGAGGCTGCAATATGTTCGTGGTGAATTATGTGTTTGGGAAAAATGGATGCTGATGAGTTATGTTTGTGGGACATTGCAGAGGCTACTTCGAGGATCAAATTGATTTCTGTTTATATAATTCAAAGACTTATTTGGTGGTTTTTTAATATAATGCAGGGATGGATTTGATAGTTAGACAAATAATTCAAGGACTAATATGATGATAAAATTATTACAGAAAGATTACATTTCATTCATCTTCAACCTTTTTTCATCACAACTTTACGCACCTAGAACAATACAGTAGCATGTTAAAAAACTCAAACAAGCAAATTATGACTATCAAAAACTCAATCAGCCTAAACTCACTTCCTATACAATCAACTTTGTCCGCCAACTTGCCCTCCAATCCCCATCATTGTCACTTTCCTTAGCCTTAACCATGGACTGAACCTTCTCCATCAATCTTGTATTTCTTCCATGACCAACACCAATTCCATAAAAAAAAATTGGGGATTCTGGTTTTCGGATTCAATAAAAAAAAAATTAGGGTTTGAAGTTTTTTGAATTGGGGAAGAACGTTACCACTAATTATTAGAAGAAATTTTGGAGATGTTAGAGTGTAGATTAAATATTGTAAAATTAGGGTTCCAATTTTATATATTTGGGGAAGAAAGAAAGAGTCGTTGGGGAGGAAAAAATATCTTCTGAAAATCAATGAATTTCCTCCTTGAAAATTTTGGTCACTATGACATCTGACATGTGAGAGGTTAACGGTCACGTCAGCAACGTTAACACTCCAATTGGACATTGAGACTAAATTGATCGACATTTTACAAATTCAGGAACTATTTTGAATTTTTGGCCAATTCGTATAAATTCAGGGACAAAGTTGATGATTACCTCCTTCTATCTAAAATCCTCTCTTTCATTTCTCACTGCTACTGTGACTTCGAATTTCAATTTCTGTAAATTCCATTTGTACTCATCAATTTTTTTCATACAAACTGTTTGATCAATTGATTGATACAACTCACTTGTTACAAGGCGATGGAGGATAATGGAAAGTTAGGAGCAGTACACACCGATGATGGAGGATAACACTAGATGAATTGAAGAATGTGATTTTTTTAACTAATATTGTGGTGGCAGCATAAGAGTAAGACAGGAGCACTGAAGCAACAGGGGTAAGGATGTGATATGGGCGGCAAGTATGAACTCTTCCACAAGAGAGAGAAGAGAGGAGGGAGAAGAGAAAAAGAGAGAGGGGAGAGAAGAAAATCTTAAAAAAAGATTAAAAATCTTATGTTTTCACTAAAAACCTATGCAAAATCTTTCAATATCCAATTTATTAAAGCAATTTTTTGAAATTTGAATAATTTTGAATATTATGAGACTTTTTTTAAGAGATAAAGAGTCTTATTAAATACTACATTTTTTTTTAATGACAGAATCTTGATTGAATATTACAAGACTTTTTTTAAGTTATAAATAGTCTTCATTGAATACCACAAGACTATTCCATAATAAAAGAGTCTTTTTAAATCCTTAGAATCCTAATTTAATACACCCTCTAAAATTATTATACAACTATTTTGTGACAACTTTTGGAATAAATCTCTCAGACTCTCGTCATGACATCCAAGTGGTTAGAATTCACTTTTTAAAGTGAATAAATGAGATGTTCAAAATTCGAACCTCGACTGCGACATATAACAATACATTGTCCCTTTTTAATTTGAATGTTTATAATAAGTTAATCTTTTTAATAAATCATAAAATATTTACATTCTTATCCATTTTTTCAACCAAACATTATCAATTGTTAATAAGTACTTGAGGATTATTAAACATTGAGTGGCAGGTCCAAGAAGTGTTTGAAACCAAATATCATTACTTAAACACATTTTGTTCAAGCCAAATTTTATATATAAATATTTAATGTTATAAATCAAATAATCGGTCTTCACTATAAAAACAAGAAAACTAACCACTCTATGTTAGAGTGTCAATACCCTGACAATGCTTCACAAAAATAAAAAATAAAAAACTAACCACTCTATGTTAGTTAGAGTGTCAATACCTTGACTATAGTTTCATGACAACTAAATTACTAGATATTACATCAGTCTATCTCACTTAACGAGTCTGATAATGCTTGGCTATAGGTATTGAGTGGTGGGCAATGCAAGGATGTGATTGGAAAGGCAAAAGAGAAGAGAACATTTCAATGGCTTCCTATATTCTCCTCAAAATGCCATGAAGAAACTTCAAACCATTAGTAAAAACCCATTTCACTTAGCCAACATGCCATCTTGGCTATATATTTTAACCTTATGCACCATGTCCTAATATTTATCTTGAAAAAAGTGTGATGTTTTCATAGAACGTGAACTCGATAATATACAGATACACATTGGTACCAAGTTCACAAACATACTTGTACATTCTCCACGTAAACATTGTTAGGAGTGTAGTTGGAATATTACGTTTATTTTATTATTGTTAATTAATTAGTGTTTTCAACTACCGAAAAAGAAATCTAAATCATAAGATAAACTGCCCAGCATACTCCTGTTTGCACTTCAATCTTGTGCACAATCTTAGTAGCACCCACAACAATCTCAGACCAAAAAACTCCAACCACGTAAGGCAGAATAGATTGACCAGATTATCAAATCAACTAAGTTGATATTGCTTGGCTACATCTAATGAAATGTGCGCATTAAAAGAAGTGATTGGAATTTGGAAAGTAAATAATTTAAGGTAAGAATTAGACAGTACTAAAATGAGCTGTTTCACTAGGCCTAGGCTAGCTAGCTGCATTGGCAATAACAAGAACCCGTCTGTGTACCATGTACTGATATTAATTTACCAAAATACATAATAGTTGCCATAAAACCTCTGAACCTAATGAAATAAATATTATACATTTTGCTCCCAATGTCCTCTTTTTAGTGATGTCCAAATCATCCGAGCAAACATGACTCTGCATTTCAAGAGGGAAGGTTTTCTCTGAAATTCAAACAAATTTAAATTACATTAATACTTTTCTTTTTATGCAAAAGAAAATATGCTTCCACAATATGTACATGCAGTATGTCTCTTGTAAGACTTGGTCAATGACAAAAACATTGTAAGATAACCTAATTTTCCCGAATGAAATTCATAACAGAAATGATAACATTCCAATACTGAACCCACTTAACTTGTTGAAAAATAATTATCACTACTACTTAAAAATGTACAAAACATACAGAGGAAGAAGCTCATAACTGATCCACGAACATAAAAAATTTACTTGAATGCAAAATACCACGAGACTATTTTCTTCTCATTTTAGATTGTCTAGAAGATCAAACTCATGAATACAAAGCTTGTAATCAGCTTCTAAGAGAAAGACGGTGCTACATCAACAAAATAACTTTGAACCATCAGAGTGAACACTAATGTCAGCCCAAATAAACAAAGCTATTTTAGTTGCATTGATAATAATATCACAGTAGAAAATCACCAAGTAAATTTACAACAATGGTGATCATAAAATCTAATAGTTTTCCTTTTCAATTTCATTATGAAGGTAAATGTCGTCATTTTCTTCAGTTTTATAGTTACAAAACACCTCCTCTTGCTAAGCATGAAAATAACTAAATCAAAAAAAGTTAACAAAATTTGAGGGTTTGGTATTATGTAGTTCCACCACAATATAATTGAAATATGGTGACATGCATCTAAAAAGAAGATTAAACTACTACTAGGGCAGACCAAACCCAAAGTTAGTCATCTTTCATTTGATGCAGTAGTAAGACAAGGAGAATGGACTGAGGGAGAGAAATCACACCTTAGGAGATACGACTCAATCAATTGTAAGTTGACACGTTCCAGAGGCCCTTGGCAAATTACATAACATTTTGAGAATGGAGTACTTCTTCTCTAGTTCCATTAAAAAAACATCAATAATCATTGTCTTTAAAACAAGTCCTTTTTGCAAAAGATACTCAACAAATGACACCTCAATTGGTAATCCTCTAAATCCTTTAAATTCAATAAATGTAAGGTTGGATACGAGACAATTAGGAGCACTAGGTGGCGGAGCCCATCCTAAAATAGGTGATTGTTCCTGTAGGCAACAAAGGACTTGAATAAGATGCAATATTCGTAGTAATGAGTTAATCATGCTATATAAGTGATATGCAGTGCAAAAGATGCAAATTCTAATTTGTGTAATTTATTTCATAAAAATTGGTTAATTTTAAATCAAATCTATATAGACACAATTAAGGTTGGATTGCATTAAACAAACCTTGATGTCCTGAATTGTGAGATTTTGAAGCATGGGACATTTTATAAGCAAGCTGAGCAAATGATTGGGGTTAAACCAAGGAAAAACGATCCTTAGGCAAAGCAAATATCGAAATTCTTGAAAACGTAGATTATGGAGTTCACCAAGCAGCCACTGTTTGTACATGACATGAAGTAGTGATTAGTACAAAACTATATCTATCTATATGTAAATAAATAAATAAATAGATCATGATCGTTAATATTTTATTAGTTATTTACTTACTCTCTATTATAAATTATGACGTAAAAATAAAATAACTAAAACAAAACATAACCTTGGTTGTTGAAGGACCCAACACTAGCTTTTTAGTCCTAGAGAGAGCGTCAATGAGGTCGTGTAAAGGGATGACAGAACTAAACGACTGGGGAAAGACATCAAGACACGCTTCCACCACATTGTGCAAGTTGTACATGCTGAAAACATGTCCGAATGTGATTCCGGTAATGTAAAGATACTCAAGATCAGGCGCATTTATTTCAAGGTAAGCCCTGACATCATTCATAATGTTTATTGTCAGCCATTTTAAGGAGGTTGGGATGCAAACTGTGTCCAAGTGATCTGCAGAAAAGCAAAGATCCAGAGTTTCGATGACGGGACAGCCACGGAGAAGCGCATTCACGGAGGACACTTCCACGTTACCAATGTTGATTATCAGCACCTTTAGAGACAGCAAAGTAACCGTCGTAGAGTTTTGAATATGAACATGAATTGCTTCACCACTGAGACTGAGGAACAAACGAGTAATGCTCTATCACACACAATTCAGAAAACAAAAAAATAAAATATACTAGTTTTTGCTTTTTGAATTTCTTGTTTTGTTTTACTCTTAAAAATTTGTTCAATGTTGAAAATGTTCTTTAAAGTATGTGTAATATTCATTTTAATCTTTATGTAGATGACATAGAAAGAATTAAAATCAAATGTTCTACCTTTAGAAGCATCATATCCAACATAATCATGGACTACAACATTGTGTCACGTAAGAATCAATCAAAAACAAAAACAAATTTAAAGTAATAAAGAAGGGAAGTGATTTATTTAATTACCGGAGTGAAACGAGGTTAGTGGAAGTGAAGAGGGATTGAGGGAGCTGGAATTTGGGTCCGTGATAGAGATCGAGGTTGAGTTCCTCAAGGTGGGGTCCAATGGATGCACGAACCCAAGCTTCAACTGAATATTGACGGAACTCGTCTTCGTAAAGAGAGTAATCAAAATCCAGACTCATTTTCCGAATACTGCGAGGGTTACGAAGGAGAAGGAGTACGCTGTTAACCAAAACTACAAATCTTTTGAATCGTTTGGAACGTTCATATTCGCCGAATTCATCACTGTCGTCAAAATCATAAGAGTCGTCGATGAAATTGAGAACGGAGAGATGCTGCCAAAGGTGTCGCCACCGGCGAGAAAGACGGCCGGTGGCAACGGCGGATTTGGTAGGGAGAAATGAGAGGATGTGGTTGATCACACCGTCTGGTAAATTACTGATCCTGTCTTCCATTTCTTCTTCTGCTTTTCGCCGTTTGAACTCCTCCGCCATTGTTTTTGCTTTTTTCGCAAAACCCTTTTACTCCACTCCTAAGCCTCTTTACAAATTGTGAAATATATTTCTCCTTATTACTCGCATTATATTTTTGTTTTTTCTTTTTCTATTGTTTTCTTTTTTACTAGTAAAATTAAAGAAAAAAGAAATTATCATAATTTTTCTTTTTTCATTCTCTATTGTTTTTTACCAATCAAAAGAAAGTTATCACAAAAATTGTCGCGAATGATTGTTCAAATTGAAATATAACTACTCTGGATAAATTATTTAGAGAGATTATGGATGTGTTTGTTTTACCTTTAAAACAAAAGATTCAGTGTTAGAAAAATATAGATACTTTTTTGAAAAATTAAATTTTGAAAAAAATCTAATACTAATAGTTTTTCATTTCAGAGTCAAAATATATATTTTTTTATAAAATCCTAAACATGCACAAATGAAGAATGAAAAAGAGATTTGTTTAATGTGAAGTTGAAGCTCTCAACTTATGTTATCGGAGAAGATAAGTTTCTCAGTTTGTTTAATTAAAAATCACAAATCTCTAAATTAAAATTTGAAGAAATATAAAAAAAATCGATGAGAGAATAAATTTAAATTATAAATCAATAGTAAATTATTTAATTAATACTGTGAGCTATAAAATGTTTGATAAATGTGGATACCATAAGAAATCTTTGTCATTCAATGCTTAGCCACTATTTGAATGGATAGATTCACTATTTTCCCATCATGAGAAAATTAGAGCCCTTCTCCATGATAACCGTCACCTTTGTTTCAAGCTAAACTTAATAGATAAATATTTTCTGTTATAAATCAGTAACCGGTCTTCACTAATAAAAAAACAAAACTAACCACTCTATGTTAGATGTCAATATCTATCTTGGCTATACTTTCATGACAGCAAAATTACTAGATATTACATCCGACTGTCTCACTTAACGAGTGGTGGCCATCACTATAAGGATGTGATTGGAAAGGCAATCTTTAAAGGCAAAAGAGAAGACAACATTTCAGTGGCTATTCTCCTAAAAACTGCCAAGAAAATTCAAACCAATAGGGAAATACCTATTTCACTTAGCCAACAAGCCATCTTGGCTGTAATTTTGAACCTTGTGTGCCATGTTCTAATATTTGTCTTGAAATTTATATTGCTTTGATATGGGAACTATAAGCAAGTGATTGGAAAGTCTATAATTAAAGGTAAGAATAAAAGAGTACTAAAACAACTTTCCTCTGTTATACTACATTAGAGTCTGCTAGCAGCATTAGCTATGTATAACAAAAACATGTCTTTGTGTACCATGTCCTGATAATAATTTACCAAAATACATAGTAGTTGCCATAAAACTTTTGAACCTAATGAAATAAATATTCTATGTTCTGCTCCCATTGTCCTCTTTTTAATGAAGTCCAAATCATCCGAGCAAGCATGATTCTGTTCACATTTCAAGAGGTAAAGTTTTCTCTGAAATTCAAACAAATTTAAATTATATTAATACTTCTTTTAATATGGAAAAGAAAATATGCTTCAACAATGGTCAATGACAAACACATCGTAATGCAAACTAAGTTCCCTAATTAAATTCATAACAGAAATGATAAAATTCCAATATTGAACCCACTAATGTAATGCAAAATAATTATCACTAGTACTTAAAAATGTACAAAACAAACAGAGAGAGAAAGAAACCCATAACTGATCCACTAACATAAAAAATTTACTTGAATACAAAATACCACAAGACTATTTTCTTCTTATTTTAGGTTGTCTAGAATATCAAACTCATGAATACAAACAAGGTTTGTAATCAGCTTCTAAGAGAAAGACAGTGCTACATCAACAAAATCACTTTGATCCATCAAAGTGAACACTAATGTCAACCCAAGTAAACACAGCTATTTTAGTTGCATTGACAATAATATCACACAGTAGGAAATCACTAAGTAAATTTACAACGGGGATTATGAAAACTAACAACTTTTCTTTTCAATTGCATTAATAAGGTAAATGTCTTCATTTTCTTCAGTTTTATAGTTACAAAAAATACCTCCTCTTGATAAGCATGAAAATAACTAGTTCAAAGAAAGTTTACAAAATTTGAGGGTGTAATATTATGTAATTCCACCACAGTATAATTGAAATGTGAGTTATCTTTTATTTGATGCAGTGCTAAGACAAAGAGAATGGAGCACTTCTTGTCTCGGTCCATGGTTGTAACATCAATAATCATTGTCTCTAAAACAAGTCCATTTTGCAAAACATACTCAACAAATGACACCTCTTCTGGAAATCCTCTAAATCCTTTAAATTCAATAAATGTTAGGTGGGATACGAGACAATTAGGAGCACTTGGCGGCGGAGCAGATCCTAAAATTGGTGATTGTTCCTGTAGGAAACAAAGGACTTCAATAAGATGCAATATTCATAGTAATGAATTAGTCATGCTATATATTAAGTGGTATACTGTGCAAAAGATCCAACTTCTAATTTGTGTAATTTATTTCATAAAAATTGGTTAATTTCACATCAAATCTATATAGACCAAATTAAGGTTGGATTAAACAAACCTCGTCACCGCGAATTATGAGATCTTGAAGCATAGGACATTTTTGAAGCAAGCTGAGCAAAAAATTAGAGTTAAACCAAGGAAGAATGATCTGTAGGCAAAGCAAATATCGAAATTCTTGAAAACGTAGATCATGGGGTTCACCAAGCAGCCACTGTTGTACACGACATCAAATAGTAATCAGTACAAAATTATATCTATATATATGTAAATAAATAAATCATGATCCTTAGAGATATAATTAGTTAATAGTTTATTATTAGTTAGTTACCAACTTACTCTCTATTATAAATGATGTCGTAAACATAAAATAACTAGAATAAAACATAACCTTGGTTGTTGAATGGCTCAACGCTAGCTCTTCAGTCCCAGAGAGAGCACCAAGGAGGTTGTGTAAAGGGATGACGGAACCAAATGACTGGGGAAAGAAATCAAGACAGGCTTTCACCACGTTGTGCAAGTTGTACATGCTGAAAACATGGCTGAATGTGATTCCAGTAGTGTGAAGATACTCAAGATCAGGCGCATTTATTTCAAGGCAAGCCCCAACATCATTCTCAATGGCGATTGTCAGCCGTTTTAAGGAAGTTGGGATGCAAACTGTGTCCAAGCGATCCGCAGAAAAGCAAAGATCCAGAGTTTCAATGACAGGGCAGCCACGGAGAAGTGCATTCGTGGAAGACACTTCCACGATACCGATATTGATTAGCAGCACCTTGAGTGACAGTAAAGTAACCGTCGTAGAGCTTTGAATATGAACATGAATTGCTTCACCACTAAGACTGAGAAACAAACAAGTAATGTCATCACACACAATTCAGAAAGCAAAATATCAAATATATAGTTTTTGCTTTGCACTTTCTTGTTTTATTTTACTCTCAAAAATTTTCTCAATGTTGAAATTGATCTCTAATGTATATGACATATTCATTTTAATCTTTATGTAGTTGATATAGAAAGAATTAAATAAAATGTTCAACCTTTAGAAGCATCAGATCCAACATAAACATGGACTACAACACACAACTGCAAGGATTAAAAGCAAATAAATAAATAAATATTTTACAAACTTATGTATTCGCGTATGTATTCGTAGTCGTCGTCTTCAACGGCATAGAGATTGAGGTTGAGTTCCTGGAGATGGGGGCCAATGACGGCACGAACCCAAGTGTCAACTGAATATTCACGAAACTTGTTGACGTAGTTAAGGGAGTAAGCACAGTTGAGACTCATTTTCTGAATGCCGTGGGGATTACAAAGTAGAGTAAGCACACCGTTAACAAAAAGAGCGAAGCTTCTGAATCGTTCGAACCGTTTGAAGAAATCTTCATGGGAGTCGTCGGAGAAGTTGAGAACGGAGAGATGCTTCCAAAGGTGTAGCCATCGGCGAGAAAGACGGACAGTGGCAACGGCGGACTTGGTAGGGAGAAATGAGAGGATGTGGTTGAGCACACCGTCTGGTAAATTACTGATACGATCTTCTTCCATTTCTTCTTCTGCTTTTCACCGTTTGAACTCCTCCATTGTTTTTTGCTTGTTCGCGAAACCCTTTCCCTTAAGCCTCTTGTTTAGCTTTTCCTACTTTCGTTCCTCCAATGTGAAATGATTTTTTTTGACATTGTTTGGTAAAAAAATAAAATAAAAAATACAAATGCATCTAATAATAATGAACGATCTTCTTACAAAAAATATAATAAAATAAGGCATGATCAGAATTTAGGTTTTTTAAATAACTACTGTATTGTATTGTAAATGTGATCATATACATTATTGATTCATTGGATCTAAAAAGTTGTGTTTTGCTTATAAATGTGACCAAAGAAAGTATATACAATAATAAAAAATCAAACTTCGGATACCCCACTTGTTCACACCTTAAAGATAAATTTCTAAATGATAATGGGTCGTGGATCCATGGTTTTGCTGGGAATATTGGTTTTTCTAATATTCTTTATGCTGAATTGCTGGCAATGTATCATGGCTTGCGGTTTGCTTGAGAGTTGGAAGTTACAAACTTGGTGTGTTATTCAGATTCGAAAACAACTATTAATTTAATCTTTGCAACAGTTAATGATTGGCACCATTATGCCCCGATCATTTGGAATATTCAGGAGCTCCTGGCAAAAGATTAACAGGTTCGTGTTTTGTATACTCTTAGAGAGGGAAATGCGTGTGCAGATTATTTAGCTAAACTTGGTGCAGGCAGCCATGAGTCATTCTGATCCATCGAGCACCCCCTGCTTGAATCAATTAGCTCCTACCAGCTGATGCTAGTGGGACCTTCTTTTCTAGATAGTTTTTTTTCCTTTATTTTTGTTTTTTTCTTCTTCTCTAGTTGTTCCAAAAAAAAGATGAATTTCTAATCTGTTATTTAAAAAAGGAAAATGTTGTTTGTCGCGACCGAAAATCCAGCGAAGATTTCTCGAGCGGTTATTTACTTTGATTTATTTCCTAAATTGTACCCATGATTTTCATGTTTTCCAGTAATGAAAAAATTTAAGTTGCCAAAACCTTCTCGTGATTCTCTCGGGATGAATAACATTGCTCTCTAAAAAAATGTGTTGTCATGCCATATTGATTCCCTTCTTCCATTGGGGACCTTCTAATCTTCCCAACAACTTGACATCTGCCTTGTTGAGGATGTGTTTTCACGTCTTTTTAAATTGTCCTTTTTATGAAGGAATGTCACCATTGGACGAATTATATCTTTGAGATTGTATGAAACAAAGTCAATTTAAGGGTTTTAACTAAATTTTGTTAAGTGAGAATCAAGTGCTTATTCCCTTTGGCCAATGCCAAATATATACAGCTTACAAGCTAATCACAGGACCTAAAATACAGCTGCCAGATTAAGTACATTTACACTTGTCAATTATTTTCTCAACTTGTACATAGTAACTGAAATTACTTATATCTAGCTTTCTTGTTTGACCAAAATCCCCAAATATTAGATCTCTTAATTGATGCATATCATGTATCTTAATTGCCAAATCATATTTGTTAATATCCCCCTCAAGGTGGTGCATGAGGATTACAAATGCCAATCTTGCCAAGCAGGGTTTGGAATTGATGTCGTCCCAAAGCCTTCGTAAAAATATCTGCTAAATGTATATGCGTAAAAACATTCGATGTCTGAATATTACCGCAAAGTAACTCATTTTTGATAAAGTGGCAATCCACTTCGATATGCTTTGTATGCTCCTGGAAAACTGGAATTTTTGCTATGTGCAAAGTTGCCTGGTTGGCACAGCTGAGTTGCATGGGTCCTTTATGCAAAAATCTCAAGATCAAAGAGCAAACTTTTAAGCCATTTGAGTTCACAAGTTGTTGAAGCCATATCGCAAAACATGAGATAGTGTGTTGTTTCTTACTGTTCCAAGAGATGGGTGAGCATCACAAAAACACAAACCAACAAATAGTTGAGCGCCGATTTAGGGGCAACCTACCCAATCAGAATCATACCATCCATGCAACTGAAAGCTAGATGTCCGGCTAAGAAGAATACATTGGTCGAGGCTTCATTTAAGATATTTGACAATGCGAAGTGCTGCATTCCAATGATCCACACGAGGTTGTTGCATGAATTGTAACAAAGTGTAATCAGAATAAGATATATCGGGCTTGGTAAAACCCAAGTCGATGAGACGCCCAACTAGCCGTCGATAGCGTCTAGGTTGGTCAAGGGGACTTCTCGTTGCGAGACCAAGCTCATGATTTTGCTCAAGAGGTGTGGAGACAAGTTTTGCACCAAGTAAACCCGTTTCTTGAATTACATCCAAGGCATATTTACCTTGACATAATAATATACCCCTTGAGTTCCTGGCAACTTCCACGCCGAGAAAGTATTTTAAAACCTCCAAATCCTTCCCGTGAAAACAATGACTAAGATACGCTTTTAAAGTGTAGTAATGCATCAAAATCATTTCTACAAATAATCATATCATCAACATACACCAAAACAACGAGTGGCACTCCATGATTTGTCAAGTTGAAGAGACTAAAATCAACAAAATAGTGGATAGTTTGGCAAACCAACATCGAGGGGTTGCTTCAATCCATATAGAGATTCGCACAACTTGCAAACTAACCTTGGTGAGGACGTGTGAAAGCCTGAAGGTAATTTCATGTATACATCTTCTTGAAGATCTCCATGGAGGAATGCATCGTGAACATCCTTTTGATGAATTTCCCACTATTTCGCGAATGCAACAACAAGAACAAGACGAACAGTGACCATTTTGACAACATGAGCAAATGTCTCAATATAGTCAATTCCTTATACTTGATGATTCCCAAGAATGACTTGCCTTGTATCTTTCAATGGTGCCGTCTATGTTTAATTTTGCACACCCACTTGCAACCGAGAGGCTTCTTCCTAGTCGGTAAAGGTTGTAAAATCCAGGTGAATTATTCTTCCAAAGCTTGAAGTTCTTGCTTCATTGCAAATCTCCATTTGTTGTCTTGTACAACTTCAGAAAAATGAATGGGCTCACATTCAGCAGTAACAGCAGCAATGAACCTGTAGAATTTATGTAATGAGTTAGCGGGTAAAGCACACCTGAAATATGCTGTGAAGAGGATGAAATGGGAAATGGGCTTAATTTCTTCGTAGTATGAGTCACATGATCACGCAATATGACTAAAGGCATCTTGATGCGGCGACCTCTTCCCATTTCTTCCACATTCTCGTTATTAATTGATTATGAAACTAGAGTGTTATGATGAGAATTGCTAGATTCACCTTCGTTGGAACTTGGTCTTAGCTCATTACTCAACTGATTTTCTGAGTCATCTGCATCCCCATTTCGTTATGACTTATATTAGTTTGGCTGCTTGGTTCACTTTTGACTAATTCCCTCACCAACATCATCAAATAAGAATTGTTCCACATGGGCATTAGTCTCCTTGTTTGTATCAGTAGAAGGAAATTCAGACTAATTTTTTTTTAACATAATGTGATACAAAGTAACATTTAGAGTCTAAATCAAACAATTTCCACCCCTTTTTAGCACAAGGATATCCATAAAAATTACATTTTTGACTCCGACTAGAAAATTTATCACTTGTTTTTCCTAAGTTGGGAGCATAAATCAAGCATCCAAAAACCTTCAAATGGTCATACTGGGCGGGGCTTGGGGGTTGTCCATACAACATTTCATATGCTGTTTTTCCTCGCAACACTGGTGTAGGTGTGAGGTTGATTAAGTACCCAACAGTTAAGATACACTCTCCCCAAAAAGAGATAATAAGGTTATGTTGAAACCGTAGGGCACAAGTAATATTAAGGATGTGTCGGTGTTTCCTTTCTACCCGTCCATTCCATTGTGTTGTTCCTGAACAAGAGGTTTGGAACGTGATTCCATGCTCACGAAAATAATTTTTGTGACATATGAATTCAGTTCCGTTATCACTACGTATCATTTTAACCTGCTTATCAAATTTTCTTTCAATCAAAGAAAAAAAATCTATCAGTGTGCGTGACACTTCCCTTTTATCAACCAAAAGATAAATCCATATGGCACGAGAAAAATCATCCATTATTGTCAAAAATTATGATGCACCACAGGATGAAGGAGTTCGATAAGGCCCCCCAAAAATCATAGTGTATCAAATCAAAACTACTAACAACATTATGAATACTTAATGGAAAAATATCTCTAGCTTGATTCGCTCGGAAACATACATCACATGCTTTATTTTCCAACTCACTACTCATATTCCCTACGTTAAAAGCTAAACAAGTGATCTTTAAAGAAGGATGTCCCATGCATTGATGCCACAAATTAAGATGACAAATTCCACTAACATTGTGTGCCTTTTCATGTCGAATACCTTTGAAGAGATAAAGCCCGTCTCTTTGCTCACCCGCTCCAATCAACATCTTCGAAGTGTGGTCCGGCATTACACATAAGGTATCAGTGAAACGAACAACATATTTTTTTTCTGAACAGTCAACCGAGGAACAAATATCAAATTGCAACTCAATTTTGGCACATAAAGCACATTCTCAATTTGCAATCCTCTGTCAAGGATCAGTTACCCTTATTTAGTGGCAAACACTTGTTTTCCATCTGGGAGACCAATTGGCATCATGTTATCTCCCTCATCTCGTGCAAGAGTTTTATGTTACCTATCATGTGATTGGAAGCACCTGTGTCAATAATCCATTCATAATCTTTACCCGTCATTTTGTCATTTTTGTTGCCTTTGTGACTATTCAGAAAATTCACCAGGGTCTGCCATTAGTCATTGCTTTGTCCAGGCAATGTATCATTGCTATGAAGGTTCATTGCGGCACCAATTTCTCCATTGATGTGTGTTGCATTGGCTGAAACGTTCCCATTCCGTCCTTCGCCCAAAGTGTATCCTCCTTGTTGTCGTCCTCTCCCATGTCCACCAAATTTTTCTTCACCCCGTGGTTGTTCTCCCAATCATTTGGGATACCTTACCATTTCGATAGCAGTTTGATCATACCGCATTTTTTCCTTCATCTCAGCGAGCCCCTTGAATCTTCAACGTACTTGTGCAGAGGACCCAACTAACTTAGTCTGTTGCTCCTTTCCTTTAGATATGGCTCTCACTCTTTCTTCTTGCACAATAGTGGCATACAATATATGTAGTTTAGGCAAGGGATCAAAAACAAGAAGGTTAGAGCTCATTGTACCATAAAGGACATCATCTAGGCCCATCAAGAATTGACGAACCTTCTCTTCTTCTCATTGTTTCTCCAATCTGGCTTTAACATCACATGTGCAACCTTTACATGTGCATAAAGGTACTTGCTGATAGTTTACAAGGTCATCCCATAAGTTTTTTAAATTTCCATAGTATGCTACCATGGTCATCCGGGTCTGGTGACATTCTGCCAATTCCATCTTTATTTGTTGAATTCTCTGGCCATTCGAGATAGAGAACCGTTCCTTAATGTCCTCTTACAACTATTTCACATTTGCTTGATATGAAATGGTAGAACGCATATTCAGTTCTACTGTGTTCACCACCCATGACACCAACATGTACTGCACTGTCCACCAATCTGCAGGTGTCCACCAATCTTCCCTCAAAAAAAACTTATTACTTATCAGTCTAGCTATCTTGTTTGACCAAAATCCCCAAATACTGGGTCTCTTAATTCATGCATATCATGTATCTTAATTGTCAAATCATATTTGTTAATAGATTTAATTCTCTTAGTGTATGTGGACATTTATAACAATCCATGCAATTGATATATAGTCGTCGGTTTAACGATTTAACTCTCTAAGAGACGATCTATTCTAACTCTCAACTAAGGGGTTGATTTATAGGTTCTAGAACTTATGTTATTTTCCTAACTCTCATTTGAGAGGATTCATAATAAAGCTTTTCACGTGTTCAGACTTTTTCACTATATTTCAGAACACGATTCATTTTTCTCTCTTTTTTGCTATATTCATTTCAAACAATCTCACGTGACTTGAGTCTAATATTCATCAATTCAGACTTGGTTAATCTGCATATGGATCATTTCCAATAAGAAAAGTCAACTTAATTTTTTCGAATGAATTTTCTTTTACAGCGTAGAAAAATGACTGTTGAACATATAATCGTTGGATTGTTTTTGTTGACCGTTATTAAGTCTAGCAACTAGTCATTGAGAGAATAGTATTATCCACATACTTTGAAAGTTTGTATTTTTATATATGAGGGATGAGAGAGACTTATTCAATCTTATTATTTAAATTCTTTTGGGTGTGTCTTTGAGCTTGTGCCAAAGGGTTCATTCGTCGGAGGATTGACTTTGATGAATAATCACCAGAGGAAAGCCACCTGAATCTTTTCACTTCATTCAACATAGATGAAGTGAACGCTAAGATGAATGCTTCAGACTCTTGATTATGACGACTTCTTGAATTTAGATGGTTGAACTGATATCCTGTAGGCATTTTCTTTGTTGAGTGTGGAAGAGCAGAACTTGTTTTTCGTTTTTCTCAGAGTATTGACTTCAGTGATTAACCATCCATGGTAGTTGTTTCACCAGAGGGATTGATCTTCTAGTTGTGATACAAATCTCAATATCACTTTGCTTCTTAAGCCCTTTCTTTTGTTTGAGGCACACTTCAGAGGTTATGCAAGACAATTCGTAAAAATTAATTCCATTAAGTATCAGTGATATCTTTTTGCCTCAAATTTCCCCCCTATGTTTTCCTCCCTCTTAGTTCACCAAAGAAAAGTTAATGTTACAAGATATTATTACAAACTACTTATGTTTATACAAACAAGTTAATATTTGATAATTTTAGACCGATTTTTTTTTTAAAATTCAAAGTAAGCGTGCCAAATCATCATAATAGCACAACCAAATGCCATGAAAAGTAACCAAGTGATTGGGCTCAAGTGTTTAATGAGCTCTTCGTAGGACGGATCGTTTGAGAGAACCCGAATTGGATTTCTGATGGAAACAATTATAGGCCATACTTTATTTACCTCCTGATCGAACTTCTGGTTACGATGACATCTGTATCCTAGAAATCAGAGGATTAAAAAAAAAGATGCCATGAAAGGTTAAAATAGACGAATCTTGTATTACAAGGGTAAAATTTGATTTTTTATTTATTTATTTACGCAAGGTTATAACAAAAGCTTGCTCAAATGACATTTGCTGCTACTTCAACAAAAGTACTTCATGCATTTATGGGGGAAATTTGTATTGAAAGAAGAGGAGTGAAATCATGTCATGTATGTCATTAAATTAATTTTTTGTTGTTATTATAGATAGATTTAACATAAGCTTGCTTGTTCGACGAATGGCATTGGAATCCTAAACAGTGTTTGTTACGGTAGGGGAGCTGCGTTTTTGCGGCGCTTCTTGAGGCTGAGGCTGAGGCTGGGGTATGCGTTTGTCTGAGGTTTCTGCGTTGGTTGCTGTCAGTTCTGTATACTTCAGCATCAGTTTTTTTTCTTTCTGCTGTAGCTTCTGTTTGCGTTTTTCTTCTTCTGCTAGCTGCGTCTACACATCTGCAGGTTCGGTTAATAGGGATCAGGTGGGATGTAGGCTTTTTATGGGGTTTTTCTGGTATGTTGGTGACCTTTGTATGGCTGTTCTTTTTTGTCCGCGAGTTTGTTGTGCTCCTTGTACACTCTCGATGTGATAAATTTGCTGTTTCTAAAAAAATGATTTATCATAAATTGTCCTAGTGGTCAACTTGTCACAGGTCTTCTTTTGTAATCACACTACAAAAACATACCATGGGAAAGCTCACATTCTCGATATTGAACAATGTCATCAGCATCCAATCCAATTCTTGACATTTGGTTCTAAACAAAATAGACCATTCTTGAGTTAGAGTTAAAAAAACAAAACTGATCCTATTTAGATTCCTAGATTGCTCAACCTTGAAAAAAACTTATTAAAAGATATCTGAAATTCAATTGAAAATTCAATTGGATTCTCAATCTTATCACAACAAACATAACCTAAAATTATGGGAAGTGATATCCATGAATAAAGAATAATAATAATTATTATTTTCATCATTATCAGGTATTTATAATTAAATACTAAATATCATTATTTAAACACTACTGACGTGTTTGTTCTATTTTATCAAAATATGTATATACATAGTAGTTGTCAATTTTTTTTAACCTAATGTAAATACATAAGTTGCTTCCATTGTCCTCTTTTTACTGAATCCCAAATCATCCGAGCAAAGATGGTTCTGAAATTCAAACAAATATGTAAACTACATTAATACTTATCTTTCTATGCAAAAGAAAATATTCTTCCAAAATATGCACTTGGGTGTGCCTCTTTCTTGTAAGACTTGGACAATGACCAAAACAACATAATATAATCTAATTTCCCTGACGAAATAGATAACAGAAATGACAAAACTATGGCTGAACCCACTAAATTATTGCATAATAATTTAGAGAGAAAGAAACTCATAATTGATCCATAAACACAAAAGCTTTACTTGAATGGAAATACCACAAGACTATTTTCTTCTTATTTTAGATTGTATGGAAGATCAAACTCATGAATACAAGATTTGTATTCAGCCTATAATAGAAAATAAAGTGCTTAACCAACAAAGGTGAATTAATGTCGCTCAAAAAAACAAAGCTTTAGTTGCAATGACAACAATCAATAATATCACACAGTAGAAAATCACCAAATTAATTTGTAACATGTGACATGAAATCTTAATAGTTTTTCATTTCAATTTCACAAATCAGATCAATTTCATTTTCTTCAATGACATAGTTACAAATCATGCACCCCTTGCTTAGCATGAAAATAACATGTTCGAAGAAAATTTAGAAACTTTGAAGGTATGGTATTATGCACCGCAATATAATTAAAATGTAGTGACATGCGAGAAGCTTAAAACAAGATTCCACTGCTAATAGTACAGAAAAACCCAAGGTTAGCAATCTTTTGATTTGATGTGTACA
>Ga0315915_1000101_pt1 | contig 61492 bp, 29 predicted proteins | sample MpolbnodulesMG_FD_207738 | JGI IMG/M metagenome (GOLD analysis project Ga0315915, IMG submission 207738) | Medicago polymorpha root nodule microbial communities from Los Angeles, California, United States - branched nodules | ecosystem: Host-associated > Plants > Roots > Nodule | place: USA... | reverse complement strand
AGATCACAGGTTGACGATGTTTGGCACAGGTATATTCCCTCAAAGGTGTCATTGTTTGTGTGGCGCTTACTTCGAGACAGATTGCCCACTAAAAATAATCTAGCAAGGAGGAGAGTTATTCAAACAACAGACACGGCTTGCTCAGCAGGGTGTGGAGAATTGGAAACGGCTTCTCACTTGTTTTTAGGTTGTGACATCTACAGCTCTCTCTGGTTACTTGTATTGCATTGGCTAGGTATTTCAGCGGCTCTTCATGGGGAGCTTCGTCCACATTATGTGCAATTTATTCATATGGCTGGTATGCCTAGATTCTCTTATCTTTACTTACGGTTAATCTGGTGTGCATCTGTTTGGGTGATTTGGAAGGAAAGGAACAACCGTGTTTTCAACGTGACTCTGAACCCGCTAGAGCTTCTAGAAAAAGTTAAACTAAATTCTTTTTTATGGTTAAAGTCCAAACAGGTTGCTTTCTTTTACAGTTATCATGATTGGTGGAAATACCCTTTACAATGTATGGGTGTCCATTAGTAGGTTTGGAATGTTAGTGTTACTCCTTTTTGAGGCATAGTGACTCTGTAATTACTCTTGGCGGCTTCATCCTTTGCACACCGTGTGCGGGGTGAACCATTGTTAATATATGCATCATTTTAGCTTGTTCAAAAAAATGTTTCGGTTGGTAGACACATCATATTATATATGTAAGGGTTGAGCTTCGAGTATCGTATTTTCCATTTATTTATTTTAAATGTAAAATTCTAATCTAACTACTAGACTACTTAATTAAAAAAAAATCTCATATGATAACAAATGCATCAGGAAAAAAAAACTTTATCCTTACTAAAATATACTAAACATTGTCGAATATTTTACTATAGACTATACTTTTGGTCTCTGATATTACACGAGTTTCGCCGTCTAATATTTGCATCCTCGATCCCATACGAGATGTCACCCAAGAAACAACAACATACACAACATAAAAACTAGTCTTTGAAGATATACAACAGCACGAGAAAGTGATTGACATTTGACTGAGATGGATTCATACTTTAGTGCTACGCTCCATTCGTCCTTATATACAAGTTCTCTTTACCTAAAAATTGTTAGTATGAATAATATGTCTATCTTGTGTATGAATATTACCAAATTATCATTGGTTTGTAAATTATATCTGTGTTAAATTTGACTTTTCGTATTTCAAAACAAGTTAATAATATTAATTAATTAAGGTTATGTATAAGAAAAAAATAATAAATGTAACGAGGTGTAGAGTTAACACAAGTTTTTAACGTCATAGACTAAACTCATAACGAAATTGTACATTGAGGGACTACTTAGTATTTAATCATGAGTGAAAGACCTTAGTGAGAGGTGAAGAGTCAGGGACCAAAGTGACATTTACTCTAATTTGTATAATGCTTATATCGAGGGACAAATAAATTCACCAAAAAATACATATTTGACCTTACATATCTTATGCATTTTCTATACCAATTAAATTAAGCTCACGAGGACCTCAAAAAATACATATAATTAGAGACGGAGTATAATCAACATTGAAAATGAATGATAAATAACTAATCTATTGATAAATATTGTAAAAACGATAAGGAAACATACAAGCAGAGATTTTGTCTGTTTATATTGAAATTATGTTTTTTTTAAAGAATATATTGAAATTATGTTATCATGTTAATTAACATTAACATTCCTTAAAAAAAAAAACGTTAACATTCCTTAACAGTATTATTGGTATCTTCCCCCGAAAGAAAAAAAACATTATGCATATCTAAATTACATAATTTGTTATCCTGTGAGCTTAACATAGTTGATAAGGATAATACATAATGTATACATAGTTTGTTCAAATATTTTATAAAAAAAAAAACATTATGGGTTTATATATGTGTGTATATATATAGATTTTTTTCTCACTACCAAAAAAAATATTTTATTAAAAAAAAAGGCTTGTTTAAATATGCTTACTGAACTTTCTTTTGTCCGTCCTATTTGAAATAATTTCAATTTAATAAAAATTAGGTTTTAAATATGAGTGTATTTTACTTATTAATAGAATGATATTTGTTCCTTAAAAAAAATGGTATTTGTCAAAATGTTTTATAATTGATTATTTAATAAAGTCATCATCTATTTGTCATAATTGATATAGACTCTATGTTCATCCACCAATAAATATAGTAAATAACTAAATAGATAAAATATGAATAAAATGTTAGACATTCAACACAAAACAATAGGAAAAAAATATGAAACGTAATATTTTAAACAAGTATCCATATGGATTTCGTCTCCATATTATATACAACATCTTAAGTGGATGCTAGAACATGCAGACTTCAAAAATGTGTATGAAGGCATGCAAACCCAAAGCATGTTCTTGAACTCCAGCATTTATGTTCACATCGATCGCATAAACTAACGTCTGATGGGCAAAACCTATGGTTGAGTGAACATTTTTAAGGAAAAAGATGAATGTTGGCGATATTTTTCAATGGAAATCACAATGCGAGCTTCTTTGTTTTGATTTTGTTACACGAACGAAGTTGTGAGGAGTGAATAGAGAAAAAGAAAAGACACATGCGAAGTTCCATAACATCTTTTCCTTTTCTTTATTCTCCCTTGCATGATTTGTCCAAAACGAAATCGAATTGAAAAAGTTTGCACCGTGGTTCTTATTGAAGAAAATTGGACGACAAACCCTCATATCCTCGGATACAATTTTATCACCACACAATAGCTTGGTGAAATTTTACAACTTGGTATTTATACTCCTGTATAAGGTCAACAAGCCTGGTGCTAATTTTTTTTTTTGTATTTTGTACATCCAAATTTTAAAATCCATACGTAAGAATTTTGTAAAATACGCATCCAAATTTAAAATTTGAACATTTAAGACACAATAAAGTATATAATACATCGAAAAATTTATGTACTTCAAAATGCATCGATAATTTTTATAGTCTACGATGAATTGAAAATTGTATAAATTGATATCCTAGGATCATCATCATTCACAAACCTTGACTAATTGAATTGAATTCTAAGCAAGTTGTAGTCTACTATAACAACGACAATGATAATGTTACGCTCTCTGATTTGAAGAGTCAACTGAATCTTCATCCCAACTACGGTGATATGAGAAGGGTGATCTATGTTGAATATCACCGGTTCATCAATCAAATTAGACGTTAAGTTGGTCAAATCATCTCGTACTATTACGGATAGTTTGGTTTCTCGTGGAGCAGTCGAAGAAATCATGGAATGCATAGTTGAATGAGATGAATAAAATAAAACAAGTGACTTAAGAAAACGGTGCTAATAGTAAACCGAACGTAAAGCCCAATAAAAAAGTCCAAAACTCTGCGCGCGTATGAACCAAATAGCAGAATTCGGATAACGGAACCTCTTCTTCTTCTTCTTCTTCTCTCTTCTACTTCATTTCCACAACCACCAGCTTCAACAAAAACTCGCTTCAAAATCACAAACTTTAACAGAGAAGATGCTAGCATGTCCTAGCACCACCTTCCATGGCCCTACCACATTCCACCGCCATTCTCACCCTTCGAAGTTTCTACTCTCCAAGTCTAAGCCTCTCATCTTCCCTCCCCGTTCTAGCTTCGCCGCGTTTGGGAAATTGAAGCTCAGTTCGATTTTTTCCGGTAAGAATTGTCGCCGGTTCAATGTCAAAGCATCAATTGATTTGTCGTCGGAGGTTTTGGAGTCCGTTGACGGTGGTAGCTCGCACATTGCCCCTCATTCCGTCAAGATTCCCGTTGGTGACCGATATGTAAGTTTTATTCATTTTGAATATATGCATTTTGCTTCAGCTTTGTGTGTTTCACATTGTTACATAAACAAATAGATGCTAAATGTTAGATAAGTTAATTTAGATATCTGTAGGCATTTAATTTTATTTAACAGCAGACTTTATATTTTAAAATAATGACGTGTCACCTATAAAGCAAGACACCTCAACACTTCTGATAATAATTTGAGAAAATTACATAATTTAATGTGTACTGTCTCGGTGTTCCGGAGACACCTTCGATAAGGAGTGTCACTCTTGCAATCTTGTTTGGGTTTGATTGAGAATTGTGAGCCTTTTTGTGATTTAAGAAAAATCACATGCTATTACTTGTTGTAATCATGACAAGGAGGAGAAACCTTGGGTTCACTAGTATTTTGTTTAAATACAAATCTCTTTTGGCAAAATGGTTTTAATAGTTTTCCTTTTGAGCCTTGTTGCCACCATAGTGGCCACCGCTTGTTGCATAATTTGGTTTGTATTAGGTCTTTTAGGATTGCTACTTTGAGGTCAACATGAGTAAAAACTAGAAAAAATTGATTGTAAAGAGTTGTCATAACCTTCACCTTGTTTATGTAGCAAAGTTTGTATTTGCGGGAAAAGTAGGGCATTGGTGAAGAGCTATTTACTATGTAGAACTAGCACATCAGATTGAAGACATGTTTGGTCTCCAACACGACATTGACACATGTGATTACATTCAATCATTTTCTTTGTCAAATGATTATTGGTGTCTACATGTCAGTCTTACTGTCACATAAGTTACACATTAAATTGGCCACTTTGCAGATCTAGACTCATATTTAGCTCTAGTTTGTATCACTATGTTTCCTCTTGATTCTGTATGACATATCAAAATGCTAAAGTTGTGATACTTGTGGTATGATACAGTGAAACATAATCATACCGGGTCATGCATGTAATGCATAATTCAATCCATTTTTTATTTGGCGCATGATATGAATCAATAGTTTGCCAAATTGAATCAAATCACGCGCTTGGAACTGCATGTTGTGCAATTCTAATAATTTTTGTTCTTAAGAGATTCGTAACTAAATAAATGTAGAGACAAAACAATTTAGTTTTTTTTTCTTTTTATTGTTGTGGTAATGTTTGTTTCTATTGCTTCCCAAGACTATGCCTTTGACTTGTTAGAGTTATTTTGTTCGAAAATGGCAAATATTCATAATGTTTTTTTTACATTTTTTTGGAGCTGGGGTGTGATTGATGAAAAAAGTATCTTTATAGAGTAAGAGAGGCATACATATTAAATAATAGGTTTTGTGGCATTCTACAGATTTTGGTTGAGACTGGTCATATGGGAAGGCAAGCAAGTGGTTCTGTTACAGTTACGGATGGAGAGACTGTAAGTTTTCATATTTATTTTGATTGGTCTTCATGATTGTGAACATTGCCATATGGATCAAAATTGTGTTAAAAAGAAAACAATTTATTACTCTATATGAAGGCCCTTGTTTAAGCTTAAAAAACTGATTTTACGATCAGTGTTATTACAGTAATATTTGTCAATGCTAACAATGTTCAGTTCTAAGCGTGAGAGTGTGTGTTGAGATCCTTGCCATTTCACCCACATTATTAGTTCAGACTTTAAATCTTTTCTCCTGACTGCAAGGGGGTGTATTTTGAGTTCCACATGGACTATAGATATTGCTTAATTAGTTGCTTATAAGCCTCTGACAATACTCACCTTACAAGTTGGTTTTGTGGGGTTGAGTTATGCCCCAATTCCAGATTGTAAGATTCCGCACAGATCACTGTATCACATTCATCCTCTCTGATTTAGATGAATAGTCACCAATTTCTGTTTTTGATCTGTATTCATTTCCTTCAACTGCTCAAGAGTCACGAAAACTATAAGCACGAAAGGGAGAAAATACTGAACTATAGATTTACATTGATAGGCCGATGATGTATTGGTATGATAATGAAGTGAAATTGGGTCCATGAGTTAGGGTATGTGAGTTTATGGAAGAGGAAATGAACAAGTTGGTTGGATGGGAAAGAGGGAATGCAAGAAAGAAGGGAAATAACAGAAGTGGTAATTTTCATTTGTTCATCAGCATTGCTCCATGTCATTGTCATCTTCCTTTTGATTTGATCTACTTTTATATTGAAGTTTTGGTTTCTTCTCAATTTCAATTTCAATATCACTATCACTATCAGATTATGGTCCCTATCATTTACGTCGGGCAATTTATATTGATACTGAAAGTTGGTACGTGCCAAATGCATCTACACTCCATTGTCCAGTCCTAGGTCCAATCCAAACTCTAAAAGAAACAATAAACACATATATCATAAGATGCACAACATTTATAGTGGGTGTGTGACTGTGTGTTGTCAAACATAAAACTGGTTGTGCTTTCACCTAATAGCTTAATTTTTTAGATAGTTGATTAATGACAAAAAAGCATAACATTTACATTGTTTTATTTCAGATTGTGTACACCACTGTTTGTTTGGATGATATTCCTAGTGAGCCATCCGATTTTTTCCCCCTTTCTGTGAATTATCAAGAGCGTTTTTCTGCCGCTGGTCGCACTAGGTATGCCTTACATACTTTTCTGATTATTCTGTTATTTTTTCTGATTTTCAATTGCATTTTTCAGTGGAGGTTTTTTTAAACGAGAAGGAAAGACAAAGGATCACGAGGTACTTTTTTGGATTTTATTCTAACTTCTCTAATTCAATTGACGATGTCCATTTTTTTTCAAGGGAGGGTTTTCCTTGTTTCATCCAAATAGCTCTTTTTGGATAAAAGAAGAAATCTTACTCAAATAAAATTTTGCTATTTGGAAAAGGCTTTTGTTTTTAATTATTTTCCTTATTTTTTGATTGTCATCTATCGCCTGCAGGTTCTTATTTGTAGATTGATTGATAGGCCTCTGCGTCCTACTATGCCTAAGGGCTTCTACCATGAAACTCAAATATTGTCTTGGGTATGGTCCTTACAATTGCCTTGTAAAGTTACTTTAGTTGGTCTTCGCTAAATCTTTTATTTTACGTTGTAGTGATGGTCAAATTTCATTGTATTGGGGTTGAACTGATGTAGCGCTGACATTGTCCAATAATTATATGATGAAATATATGAAATTGAAAAATTTAACAGATTAAATTAGTCGTCAAACAAAATACCGGACAAAGAAAGTTATCTTTATTCAACTTTGACTTTAATTTTTTTATAATATTTTTTTTTTAATTTTAAAACTTTTATAAGCTTCATCTTCATATTAGAAATTTCTATACTTCTCAGTAATTAGTTGTATGAGACCTGAGAAAATATGTAATTAGCTAACAATCAGTTAATCAAGAATATTTTTGAACTTCTTTCAAAAAAAAAAAAAAAAAGAATATTTTTGAACTTATTAAAACAACATTTGCTCATTATTTATTAAATTAAACCTTTATCTTTCCATTGTTTAAAATAATTATGGATTCATAGTTATAGAGAATCTTTTTCCTTTTTCTTGTCGGCCCTTATTATATGTCAGTAACTATATGTTTTATAGTTAATAAATTAGTTTCTAAATAACTTAGCAGGTGCTGTGAATATATAGATTTCTGTTAAAAATTCCAGTGGGGGAAATAACCAGGAGATATAATGATTTAACAACATTTTTTTTTCTTCATTTCTCCGCTGTACTAGCTTAAAGGATTTATGTATTTTGCCTCATTCTTTATTCTATTATTTTTATGCTTTAAAATACCTGTACGTTGTGGAAAATTTACCTGATGCTGTCTGGTGTGGATTTACTCTTCCAGGTTTTAAGTTATGATGGATTGCATATCCCCGATTCCTTGGCTGTCACTGCAGCTGGTATAGCACTGTAAGTGGGTCATTCTATTTTGCTGCCAACCCTGGGCATTTAGACCCTGTGCACAGAGCTATCTATTTCTTCTAAAACATTAACAAAACTCCCCATGCTCTGTACTTTTGTTTACTGAAATATAAAATTAAAGAGTCGAGTAAACTGAGGAAATAAATACAAGTAGAAAGGAGAATTAGATATCTTGTAAAAGATGGGGAAATAAAGTACGTACATACATGATGCTATTCTCATAGGCACTCTATGCGTAACCATTATTCTTAATAATTTCCACAGTGCACTTTCAGAAGTGCCCACGTCAAAAGCAGTTGCTGGAGTTCGAGTTGGCCTTGTTGGTGGCAAGTATATAGTAAATCCTACTTCTGAGGAGATGGAAAACTCTGAGTTGGACCTCATGCTGGCTGGCACGGATAGTGCAATATTGATGATAGAGGTAATAACAGCACTTGCTTGTGGCCAATAACATGTTAGGGATATGATAATAGAACGGAAGCTGGCAATCATTGGTTTTTGTAATTCAAAAGCAAATCATGCACATATATCAGTATATGCCTCGGTACAGTACTGTGGAAATGCTGAAAAGTGGAAACCCAAAAAGACTGTTTATAATTTCCAAGATTTAACATGAGATTTGGATTTGCAATAGGACCTTAATTTTGAAGTAATTCTTTTTGTGCAACCGAATATAAGAAGTTTTACATATAAAGATCCAATATTTGAAACCCAGCGTTTATGTGTTTCTATTATTTATCTACATCAAGTACATGCTATCTCAGCCACCAAATTTTGTCATGAACTAGCACCTGTCAGCAGGGCAAACAGATTCCCAGATTTCCCTACTCTGAATACTACGCATTTTGCAAAAGAAGGACCATCCCCACATACTTCCAGCCTTGTTAAAGACAAGTTACTGGAATTTGCATTGACCTTGGTACATAAAATGTGGGCGAAATAATAGCTTTCCAGAATCTAATATATTTTCAGTCTTGATTCTTCGATCTCTTATAGTTGTACTTCCATACTAAATGAATTAATATAAAATTTTATTGCAGGGTTATGGCAATTTTCTCCCAGAAGAGAAGCTACTTAAAGCTGTAGAAGTTGGTCAGGTTGTTATTTTATCGCAGTGCTGTCTAATATAGTTAGCAGAGATTTGTTTCCATAATTAGGAAAAATTTGATGGGATGCGATATGTAATTCCTTAATTATGCTAGACGTAGTCTATATTTATAATCACTTTCTGAATTAACTGACTTAAAAAAAAATCAGACGCTTTTTCATCTTGTAGTTTCTAGACAAACCTTAATAATGATCAGGAATTTCCTTTTCCTCCTCTAAAATCATATGCACGTGTTCTTAATATACTATTGGCTATGCAAATGTACCATAGTAAATAAATTATTTTACGACGTTCTTTCAACCCACCACTGTTCGGTATAACTCTAGATAAATTATTAAGACATAAAATAACTCCTATTTTTAAAAATTATTATGTTATTAGGCATTGGAAATGTTCATTTGAAAAAGGTGATCATATGCACAAAAGTAAGACATTTGCCTCCCTAAGGAATTTAGTTTTAGGTATAGCGGGTTTGGTATAGTTTATGTTGTTGATGTTCTTATTTTTATGTGTGATTTGTTTTTTTATTTTACTATTTATGAACAACTCTGCATTGATGCTTAATTTTATTTCCTGTTGTCCGTTGTTAGGATGCAGTGCGAGCAATCTGTAATGAGGTAGAAGCCTTGGTTAAGAAATGTGGGAAGCCAAAAATGATTGATGCCATCAAGTTGCCTCCTCCTGAGCTTTATAAACATGTTGAGGTATACGCTTTGCTATCGTATATCATCTTTGGTTGGTTTTATGATAAATTTTTTAAAAATGTCCCCGATTCATTAATTTCTCTATGCGAGAGAAATTGTTCTCTCCCCCATAGTTCCTGCATTACTTGCAATTTATTTCCTTTGTTTGTACATCAGTACTTAACAGGATGTGTACTATTGACTTTATCAAGGACCTGGCTAAGATAATCCTGCTATACAGATCAATATAGGGCCTTCTGAGTTTGGACAATCTCCCAGTTATCATCCAGTTGTTCATTTTCCGACAAGATTGTAACCGTTGCACTTTTTTCTGTGCACCTTTGCATGTTTTTAAATGGTCTGTCATATTGAACACATCTATTCTACCCTCTCCCCTTCTGATAAATTTCTAATATGGCAGCTGCCTTACTTCTTGATTCCTGTATGGATTTGTACTGTATGCACTGAAATTTTTAGTTGAGTATATTGGAGCTCTATCCCCTCTTTTGTACCTATTTGATAATTGGTTGGACCGGTGGTATTCCTGACTTGGCTCAAAGATGACTGTCCTTGAATCAAGTTGGTCAATGAACATTCAGGAGATAATTTATGGAGGGAAAGTACACACTGGGTCCTATTCCATTTCTAACCAGATTTATGGCTTTCATGATGATGACGACGACGTTGTGGTTGTGTATCTTCACTCTCATTTCCCCAAGAAACACCGCAAGAGCTGTTCCTCTAAAATTTTAGAAACTTGCCATGATACACCCCAAGTCATTTTGGCTCATCTGTTGATATTGTTAGTTTGTTGCATGTGAATGTTTATGAAAGAAATTGACACTGGTTTGTTTGACTATTATGTTCAACAAAGTGATTGAAGGCTTTATTAAATAGTTTTGTTGAATATGGTGGTTACGATGAAAACTGAAATGAGTGGTAATATGCAGGAAATCGCTGGTGATGAGTTGGTCAAAGTTCTTCAAATTAGAAACAAAATACCAAGAAGAAAAGCCCTTTCATCATTAGAAGAAAAGGTTCTTAAGATACTTTCAGAGAATGGGTTTGTCACAAATGATACTGCACCAAGGAATAATGCTGAAACCATCGCAGAGATTCTTGAGGACGAGGATGAAGATGAAGAAGTAATTGTTGATGGTGAAGTTGATGAAGGTGATGTTCATATAAAGCCAACCCCACGGAAACCAACGCGTTTAGTAAGCACCACTCATGTAGTTCTGTAGTCTATATATTTTTTCCCCGACTATGAGGTGAAACATAATATTGGCATCATATGCTTGTTGTTATGTTTCATTGGCATGTTTAGGTCAGATGTGCTAATATATTGTGTTTCTTGAATGAGCTATATTTTTTTTCTTTCATTTCTTTTTCTCTGTAGTTTCTTTGTAGGCTTACAAGGATTACTAAGAGCATCCACAATGGTGGGTGTTTCACCTATGTAGCACTAAGCTAAATAGACATCCACATTGTGGTGCCTATTTAGAAGGGTCCCTATTGAAGGCTCCCCTCCCCCCTCTCTCTTCACTTTTTTTTGGGGGCCCCTCTCAATAAATTGTATTGAAATAAACGAGTAATGTTGAAATGTAAAGATATAAAGTTATTGGTGAGACCTATTTAGTGAACTGTTTTGAAGGGCTGGGTTGGAGGAATTGGGTGCTTATTATTAGGTACAAACATTAAAAAATTATAAATGAGTGATGTGTACATGCTGGACCCACTTAAGCATCCAAATGGGAGGAGCTCCATTGTGGATGTTCTAACCGTTCTGTGTTACTCTTTTTTTCCTTAATAAATCATTTGTAAGAAGACATGATACATGTAGTTGATAGACTCTTAGAACTGCAGCATTGTCTGTGGTCTCTTTGGAAACACTGGCTTGCTTTGCTATAATTTTTTGCCCCTCCCGCTTTGTTTTCTCCTAGTTTATCTGTTTAGATGGATATTTGATAGAACAAGAGGTGCTTGACCTATCAGTGAAGATGAATGGGGCATGGATAAGGACCAGGTGTTGGGCAATATCTTACCTTCTTCCTAGTAATTTTAGCCTCTCAGTTTCCCCTGACCCAAGGACTGTGGCAAACAGATGATCATAAGTTTTTCTTTTCCCATTTTGTGCATCTATTGGTCAATATTTGCTGGCAATAGACACTATGTTCTTTCTAAATTTATTTTTATGTATTCGAGCTAGTATACTATCTTCCTTTGTTCTTGGAACTACTTGATTGATCATTGATGTACAGGCTATGCCCTGCCCTCTTAAGTGCCCGTTGTTCTGAATTCATTTTATTTTACCTTAACTTGTGTAATTTTTTATTTTTTTTTATTTCCTTACAGTTTTCTGAGGTAGATGTGAAGTTGGTATTTAAAGATGTTACATCCAAGTTTTTGAGGAAACGTATAGTAGAGGTATGAACACTTAACATAAAATACTATCATAATTATATACATGATTTATTGTCTTAGTGGGTCTCTATCAAACAGTCTTTTAGCACAAATGGAACAGTTATTCCACCAAAAGAGTCTTCATGGAGTTATTGTTCTTAAATCTTAACTATTGAACCTACCTTGCAGAAAGGGTCTTTGTTTATCAATTTCTTTTCTATGCATGACAGGGTGGGAAAAGGAGCGATGGGAGAACCCCAAATGAAATCCGTCCAATTAACTCAAGCTGTGGCTTATTACCTAGAGCACATGGAAGTGCTCTTTTTACGAGGGGCGAGACACAGGTTTGTGGTGACTTTTCTTTGTCTCCAAATTTATGCTTTGATGTTTCATGGTTCTGTCTTTATATGCTCATGCAACTATGAAGCTTGGATCCTCCAAACAAGGAAAAGTGTTGGTGTCACACATACCCGTATCAGGCACCAACACTCCTTGGATACTTTGTTATGCGTCTCAAACGTATCCCAATTTTTTTATTTGTTTTAAAATTATTATTTTGGATACTCTTGGATACTTTACACTAGACCAATTCTTCCAGATGCTTCTCTATACTCGTTTGACATTGACAAATTTTCCATATTCCTCGTTTGAAGTTATACTGGAGATGTTTTTCTTGATATCCAGACATAAGGGTTAAAATATATTATGTTATAGGTAGAAACTGTATTTTTTTTTTGTTACGGTCAGAACTGTTTCTTTTTACAAATTGTGATCATCATAATTATAAATTAATGTGGAATGATCAATGTCTCTTTCTTTACAATTATTATGCATCTATATAAATTTTCTATCGCATCCTAAATTTCAAAAGTTTCTCATGTCCCTGTATCGTGTCATATCATATCTATTTCGTACTATGTATCCAGGCTTTATACTCATGCAGTCATACAACTGTTCTCTTTTACTTTTTTCAATTATTTTGTTGGAGAAAAATTGATTACAAATACAAAGGAGGATGAAAACCTATAATACATGGGCTCTTCTTCACACTAACACTTTGTTTCACATTTATAGATCCACCCATTCCTCGAGTTGTTCACTTATGCCCTCTTCTTCACATTTTTATGCTGTTCTGTTTTTATTTAGAGTTAGTTCTTTGCCAGTGATATTAATATCTGCATCTTAACTTGAGTAGTAAATCTGCTTTGTCTGTTTGGCAGTCGCTAGCTGTTGCTACGCTTGGAGATAACAAGATGGCACAACGAATAGACAATCTTATGGATGTTGATGATTACAAGAGGTTCTATCTGCAGGTCTCTTTAGAACTTTGACTGCCGTTATCATCTTATAATATTCACCTGGTTGTCATCTATACTGAGCTATAGTTAAAAAACCCAAGTGGATTGGTTTGACTTGTGAACAATTCATTCGTCAAGTATAGTTCTTGGTTAGAGCTTTAGATGCCATGAAGCAAGATAAAAACACACTGCACTGTGATGCAGCAGGTCTGACCATATCTCGGTTGATAGCAATATAGCATAACACCATCAAAATAAAAATCTAGGGGATAGGGGAGCCAGATGAGGAATGGAAACTTGTCCACTTCAGTTAACTGACAATGATGGGAACTGCTAAGCCCATCTGGTGCTGCTGGTGTTACTAAATCAATTCTTTAATTTGTTTTATACTGAACTTTTAAAAAACCATTTCTATATTTTATTGAAATAAATTATTAGTTTATATTACAACATTTGTTTAAAGAAGATGATTTTTCCAGCATAATAAATATATAGAAAATCTTAGAATTTTGATTTAGAATTTTATTGATGAACTTCTATGTAATTTAATAACAACAATGCCTCATCTTTTTGAAGGAGTTGTTTTCCATAATTTAGTTAAATTATTTACTAAGGAACTTTTTCACAAAAAATAACTTCATTTATAACATGCTCTGGCATTGCTGTTTCTTTTTTGCGATATGAAAGCAAGCAACTCATAAGCTCACAATTTCCCCAAAATACAATTTGAAACTAAACCTTTTTGTTTTCTTATGATCTTCCATGACTTGATTATTCATCACAACTAAGCTCATAATGAAGATCTTCAATGACCTGTATTTATGTATGCATAGCTATATTTTATCCTGGTGATTGGTTCAATGCATAGCTTTCTTCGTTCATCTTCCATATTGTGATTGTTTGTACATGAAGAAAATTGTTGGGATGTATAAGTTTATTATAAATTTTATCGATAAATTTTGAGAATGAAATTATTGGCACTAACTCGACAAAATTGGCAGTATTCCTTTCCTCCTTCATGTGTTGGGGAGGTTGGCCGGATTGGTGCACCGAGTAGAAGAGAAATTGGTCACGGGATGCTTGCTGAGAGATCCCTTGAAACAATTTTGCCTCCTGATAGCGAATTCCCTTACACTATTCGTGTTGAGAGTACTATCACAGAAAGCAATGGCTCTTCGAGGTGAGTATATGTATATATATATAAAGATCCACATGAAGCCACACTCCTTATTTATTCGTTATAGATATTCTCCTACAAACAATAAATTGTATGTGTTTGGCGACAAACATGTTCCTCATCATATAACATAATAATTTACAATTGTAAAGAAGCTATTAGGGTTGCAAGAATTGTGTTTTAACACCGCTGTTATTTAACATGATTTTCTTTTGATTACAGCATGGCATCTGTTTGTGGAGGTTGCTTAGCATTGCAAGATGCTGGGGTTCCTATCAAGTCCTCGATTGCTGGAATTGCAATGGGTTTGGTTCTTGATACCAAGGAATTTGGTGGAGATGGAACTCCGCTTATTCTGTCCGACATAACTGGATCTGAAGATGCATCTGGAGATATGGACTTTAAGGTTTTTATTTACATAACTGAATAACTGAACTTGTGATACCTATTTGTTCATAATTTTATTTGGTTGAATAAGTGATTCAAAGAGTTCAGTTTGTTTCTTTTAAATCTTTTGTTTCTTACTCACTACAGTTATGCTCAGCCTTTTGTGTAACTGAAGTTTGATTCCTAACTAAAGATATGACAGAATCTACACAGTTTATTTAGTTTTGTTCTTGACGATACCCTCTTCATACAATAGCAATTAACATAGAAACTAGATCAATAATGGAAAAACAAGGAATATATTATTTCTGAAAGAAAAAGAAAAGAAAAGAAAACAGAAGGATGAGGATTCTACAGCTCCTATAGAGAACAATGCTCTTTGCCCATAGCTAACCCCAAAATGATTCTCCAAAATAACCTTGCACTCTCCCTCGATCTCAATATGACATAATTTATCGCTTCATTAAGCCACCCCTCTCTCTCTTCAATGTCAACATTCTATCCTTTCCTCTTATTTTTCCTGACATAACTTCCCCACACCATGGGCTTGGGCAGCTGATGTGCTTGCTCTTCATTTAAGCCCACATTCTCATTTAGGTCCTAACAGTTCTGTTAACAGTTTTTAGGAATACAATGTGGCTGGCTTTGTTTCTCTAACTACCCCTCATTTGCTTTTGCTTTCTTGCCGTTTCTTGGTTTCTGGGATGGTATCAAGAGCATTGCTTCAATCCTAGGCTAGAGCTTCCTCTCTTAATCAATTCCAGGCCTCAAATTCTTGTGTTAATCCCGTCTCCGCTCCTGTTGCATTTATCACTTGTTTCATGCGTCTATAGAGAGCTTTTTGCTTTGGAAACAACAATTTGGGGGGATCTATCAAGGCTTATGAGTTCATATTGTTGAATAAGAGAAAACAGGCATGAGATAGTGAAACTGTATGTTTCAACTACACAGCATATTGTTGAATAAGAGAAAACAGGCATGAGATGGTGAAACTGTATGTTTCAACTACACAGCAGAGTTGGTTTTATTTTGGTTCAAGACAATAAATACAAAATGAATATGGGAGATATTTTTCCTATTTACATGTTGATATGACACAATATGCCATCTTCTCCCTGATGAAATGACAATCAATTTCAGTATATTTGATCATCTCGTGGAAAATAAGAATAGAGTCAATATCATGTGAGAAACAAGCACCATACTATAAGTTCTCACAATTCACTAATGCCGTGGCCATCTATTCTACTTCTACACTGAATCTTGCAACTGCATTTTGTTTCTTGCTCTTCAAGGATATCAAGTTGCCTACAATAAGCACACAATATCTAGAAATGGACTGCCTATCAATGGGCCGCATATGTGTAACTAACTACTTGAGTATGCCCTTTTTCTTCATAGATAAGTCCTTTTCCTGTAGCAATTTCAATGTATTTTAGGATCCATATCACATCATCTCAATGGTTCTGACAAGGGGAGGTTAAGAACTAGCTTACTAGTGACTGCAAAAAAAGTCTAGACGGGTGACTATGAGATAGTTTAATTTCCCAACTACTCTCCTATATCTCCTTTAATCTGATAATGGCTCCCCATGTACCCGTCACCTGAAATAGAAAAGTGAGACCCAAAATGGAAGCAGGCTGGGCTGGTGACTCGAGCTGCGAAAAAGTGGGCCGGAAAGCCGCCAAAATCTCCTCCTTCTACAAGCGAGGTTGGCTGCTACTTTAAATTGCAGCAATTGTATCGGCGCATGAGGAGGTGGTTGGATATGCAAGATGGGACTGGTAACAGTGATGTCTGAATTTGAGAAGATGGCCTATGTTGTACATTTGCTGACAGAACCCCTCTTTTGTGACTCACATGGGAGGGCGCATCTGAAAGGACGATTGGATGGCTGGGTATGAAACTTTGGATTTCAACTGCTTTCAAGGCAGGGACCCTTTGCTCTGGGCATGGTCAATTACTTGGTTGTCACCGGGCTCGTGAATTGCTTGACAAATTTAGGGTGTTTCGCCAGTTCTCAATGCCACATCCACCCTTAGTTTGAGTGGTAAATGTTAGAGTAATACTTGGGAGTTGGGTCAGTTATTTTCAGCTGTTACATTTTCGTGTGATGCAGATGATGCTTGCATTCCATTTTCTTTTATCAAAAAAGTTGTGTTCAGCTGTTAGTCTATCCGGCCTTGCTGTTTTGTACATATTATTGTTAGGGATCTGAGTTTGATACCTGATCATAGATATAACAGACAGTTTTGTTAGTTTTATCAGCTAAAAGTTCTCAGAAACTGAAAGTTTCGCTGATTCTCTATATTGCTCCTTCATCTTTGTTTCACTTATTTTTTGGTTTCTGTCATTCTTGCTGCTTTTTTATTTCAAACCATATTTATCAATAAGATGATGATATTGATTGATATAATAATGTTAAAAGGGATGTTCTGACAATGATATAATGCAGGTTGCTGGGAATGAAGATGGTATAACTGCATTTCAGATGGACATTAAGGTTAAGTAGTATAAACATTTTTATACTAATAGTAATTCTTGATATGCTTATTTCCTTTTTTCTTGTATGTTTGGATTACGACAAACAACTTATTTTCTTTTAGGGTGTGCTTGGATTGAGGGTTTAGGAGGGGAGGGTTTACTTTTCTTTTTTAAATTACGGGCTATATAACATGTTTTTCTAAAATAAATTAAATGTGATTGAAGTATTATATGATCATTTATCATGTTAATATGTTAACTTTCTTAAAAACATTTCATGGTGTCCGTAATTTAAAAATGAAAAGTAAACCCTCCCCTCCCTTCCCCTCCTAAACTCTCCATCCAAACACACCTTAGGGTATATCATTTATTAATTGGCTTCTAGAAGCTATTATCTCCTGAATAAGTAAATGATAATTTATAGTGTTTGATATTTATTTTTTAGATAATATTGTTCTCTAGTGGCTATTAAGTATCAGTATTACAGGTGGGTGGAATTACTTTGGCCATCATGAGAGAAGCACTGCTACAGGCAAAAGACGGAAGGAAACATATACTAGGTAAGTTCAAAGTTGAAACACGTTAGGTGTGTATTTCGGTGAATGTTTAATAAAGATGATTATGAATTAATTAATATTGTAGAAGTGATTTGTTTATGATTGAGTTTGAAGTGAACTGATTTATGTTTGAATGTTTTTACTCTAAAAGCAAGTTTGAAGCAAAACCTGGTATAAGTTTTTCAAACCAATCAAAAGCTACTTCTTATCATTTCTAGTTAAACTAAGGTCTAGAGGCAATCAATTATGCACTAGGACCTAGAGGGAGAGGGAAAATCAGAAGAGAATTGACCGAAAAATGTGTGAATTTTGCTAAGTTGATTTTGTTCCGTTTAGTGAAGCCTGGGTACATAGTATTAGTGCGTGTCGGATGCGATACAAATACGTGGATTCATGAATTTTTGTAAATTTAGTATATGATATGGCCTAGAAACATTAACAATTTTTTTTTATAATAAACAATATATACATCTAAAATAGTTATTAAAAATATGCAATGGTCATTTTCATTAATAAATAATTATAATGATCACAATTTACGAAAAAGAAATAAATACTTGTGATGAAAACAGAAAGTGCAGAGTTTTCGTCTGATAATATATTTTAATCCTTATGTTAGGATATCATCAAAAGAATTCAAAACAAGTTTTGTCTAATGTTAACCTATTCATTCTCTTCTCCCCTATAACAATCATTCATAAAAAGCATGACTTCTATCAACTTGGTTTGACTATTTAGATCATCTTTCCTAGGAGACATATCTGTGTGTAACAGTGAAGTATCTCATGTATCCAGTAAAATATTTTTTAATAGTTTAAAAAAAATAATTCTAATACTTCTAGGGTATGTATCCGCGGATTATCGGTATCCGATATGGATATTTCCCCAATTTTGGAGTATCCGGACTTCATAGGTTCTGTTTGATCTGGTAGTCAGTCACAATGGTATTAATACATAAACCCAAGCTTGTCTTGCAAGCTACACATATAACAAAGTTATGCAGAAATGAGGTAATGAGCACAAAATATGGGATATTTAATCAAAAGTATTTTCAAGAAGGTAAACAAAATGGGTTTCTATTCATACTAGTCACACTATTTTTTACTCAAAAGTGTAAGAGCCAAGGTGGGGATTATAAGTAGAATATTCCTTCCTTCTACTTCTACTAAGCAAGGGATATTTTCTATTTGCCGTTGTTGATACTTAAAATAGATATACCACTTTGTCATCATCCTTTTGAGGGCCTTTCAAATTTTCTTTTTGCTTATCCTTCACTCTTGTTAAAATAAACACAATGATTTGGGATGCATATTCATAGTGATTTCTGTAAAAGTTGATTTTTTTTTCCTTCTGGATTTTTGAAGTCTCGAATTAAACATCCTTGGTTGTTGTAGAAGTGCTAAATATGTTTTTATTTTGTTGCTGATTTCTTTTGTTACCTAATCTAGGAGAGATGATGAAATGCTTGCCTCCTCCAGCAAAAAGGCTTTCCAAGTATGCTCCTCTGATTCACGTTATGAAGGTATGCTTGTTATTTTACTTCTTTTTTCAGCTATTACTAAGTCGAACATTTTATTTCCTCATCCCAACATTTTGATCTCCAACAAATGACATCTATTTCTTATATTATTAAATAATTTAGGTCAGACCGGATAAAATAAATCTTATAATTGGTTCTGGCGGGAAAAAAGTGAAGAGCATTATTGAGCAATCTGGAATAGAGGCTATTGATACTGAAGATAATGGCACTGTATGTCAACAACCGGCTTATTTACATGCTTTTATGTGATTATTACAGTACTTTTCTGTTTTTATACACTGATTAATGTTTATGTGGGTATTGTAGGTGAAAATATTTGCGAGAGATTTGGCTAGTTTAGAGATGTCTAAGGCTATCATTAGTAATTTGACAATGGTTCCAACTATTGGTGATATATATAGGTAACCATCCCTCTGTTCTTCTGCCTATATTGGTATGTTGCTTGGTTCCACCTATTAGTGATGTATATGGGTAATTATCCACTGTTCTCATGCTTATATTGGTCTGTTGCTTGAACTGACATGACTATTTTCAATGGTTCAAGTTAGTGATATATTTTTTGATTAAAAATATGTAAAAAACTGAAAGTATTCCTAATGAGTGAAACATTTGAGAGGGACTCATAGTGTTCAACTGCTGTATGTTACAAAATGCTTGAAATTTGATCTTGGGTTTTTTGTGTGGATGGATGAGGGGATATTGACCTGTTCATAATAGGAATCACATAAACAGGGAATTAGAAAGGTCATTGCCATGAAGCTACTCTATCTTAAGAGACTACATTATATCAAGGAATGGAAATGAATAAGCGGAGAATAACAAAAAGTAAAGTACAATCAATGCTCCCTGTGCACCCTGCCATCCCAGATTTAGGGCCGGCCGTTCTGCTCTGTTATCCATGACGGACAACATAGGATAGAGTGTAGCGGCTGACCTAAAAAGGCTACAGCGAAATAGTGGATGGTTGTTATTTTAAATTTTTTATACCATTTATATAATTTATACTACATACATAAAAACTAACCACTGGGTGTGATTTACCAGTGAGAGGGTGACATGTGATAGCATGAGTAAGACTGACCGAGAGAAGTCAAACACTGTTATGGCGTTTTTAAATTGCAAAGTTCCAAAATATCCAAATAAAAAAAGCCCCAGCATATAAATTTTATGGAGTTTTGGTTTTTTTTTATCACAATATAAAGTGTGGTGCTATGCTATAGCAGGGAGAAAACATTTAAAAAGCCCTAATTTGCCACATTTCAATCAGATTAAAATGTATATAAAAGCTGTGCATAAAATAGGAATCCCCAAAACGTGTGTAATAAGAGAAATCATGACTTTGAATCTACTCACTCTAAGGAAACTTCACCATAGAAATAAGAGGAGTGCTAGCATCACACTCTCAAACACACACATACCAACACACTCTTCTATTGGTTAAAATTCATATGGGTCCCACTTAATTTATTGGGACCCACACAATTTGGTGGGACCTGTTAACAATGTAGGGTTTCAGAGAGAAGAGATAATAACACAGAATGGCTAGGGTTTCATATGATGACAATGGCATAGAATATCGAAATAGAATTACAAGGGATTATATAGCAAAACCTAAATGGACTAGACTAACCTAAAAATACAAAGGCCCAATAGCTTAAGCCCAATACTTTGTTGTCTAACAAGACCCATATGAATTTTACCAATAACAGAGTGTGTTGGAATGTCTGTGTTAGACAGTCTGTTCCTAGCATTATTCTAAAAATAAATAAAAGGAAATAATGAAAGCATATGTGGAACAAACAAAGAATGAAATACAATCAACAACTGGATATTTGGGCTCTGAATTATTCATCTCTCTCTAGTGTGTAACCTCAGGCTTGAGAATGGCGTATTTCTCGTTTATAAAATAATAAGATGTAGGATGTTTTTGGATATAGATTATTATTGTGTTGTTTTTGCATGCCATGATATCCTGCCTATGCTAGCCTTGCTATGCAGAGCCAGTCCCAAGTCCGGATGAAAGGATAGGGTCGTGTTAGGCCTTAACAGTCAGCATAATCTCTATGACATGGATCAATAGCTGACCCCACTTAGTGGGATAAGGCTTGGTTGTTGTTGTTTTTGCATGCCATGAATGATGTTTTCCCCTTTTTGCTGTCTTAACCAATTTTTCCTTCATAAAAAAAAACTTATTTTCTTTTTTGATGATTGTTTTTGCAAAACTACTTGCCAAAAGACTATATATGACTTTTCTTCCTTGTATACCTCAGGAACTGTGAAATCAAATCAATAGTTCCATATGGAGCGTTTGTAGAGATAGCACCCGGACGAGAGGTACACATTTTCACCTAGCTGCCGAAACCAGTTTTAAAAATATATTTGTTTCTTTGGGTGTCATAAATGCTTTAGAGCTAATATTTATTATTGCCGTGCTTATAATTACTCAGTTGATCAGAAAAATGTATGTAATTGCTTTTTTTGTATCATTTCATTTGATAATACTTTCAAATGTTTTAAAGAAAAAAGGTAATGCTTCTTAAGAATGATGGAAATTCCAAACTTTGTAACTAATATTTGGACATTTCTTCTCATTTTATGTAGGGACTTTGCCACATTAGTGAACTGAGTTCAGGTTGGCTAGCTAAGGCAGAAGATGTAAGCATTTTATTTTCACTCCTTTTGCAAAGAAACAAATTGTCCTTAGCAATTTATTTTGATTCCTTTTGAAAAGAAATAAATTGTCCCTGTATCCGAAAAATGGTTGGATATTATTTGATTTGCATTTTCCCAGGCTTTCAAGGTGGGAGATCGTATTGATGTAAAACTTATAGAGGTATGCCATTTTACTTCTTTAGCCTTTGGTCATGATGAACATTATAAGTGGTCCTAAAATACCCAAATTTGTAGCATAGTTCTTCTTGATAGTCACTCCCAAACAGCTGCTCGGAGCTATGCCAGCCCCAAATGTGGAGCAGTAGTATATCCTGTAGCGGGATTCCACTATTTGATAATTTTTTGGACCAATTACATGAATAATTATTTTAACTACATAATTAAGTTTTAGTCTGTATAACACAACAAATTTACCAACTGGTTAACAATGATTTCACTTACTACTCAAATTAACCATTTAGTAATTGAATTAAAGACTTTCATTTTGTGTCTAAGTACAAACATAGTTTTTTTGTTTTGTGGGTGAGGGGGATAGAGTTAACTATATTGATTGTTGCCAAAGGTAGTAATCTTATTAATACGACATGCATGTATTAATCTGTTATTATTTTTTGATAAAATTTGTCTGCGTAAATTAATTAATTTCACTATTGCATATGTTCCAAATTATTATTTTTTTGAATGGCATATAGTGTGTGTGTGTGTGTGTACACATATAGGGGGGAGGAATACCAAATCAATAATACAACAAAACCAAGCAGTCCGAGATAACTAAAGAACTCCAAACATAATTGATACTTGTTACTTTGATAATATTAAACTTTAGTATGTTAAATGTTGTATCTGTTGACATATTATAAATATGTAATCATGCATTAGTAAAAACCAAATCAATTGATTCAATTCAAACTGCACTTTATTAGATAGATTCAGATTCGTTTAAGGAAGCAATTCAAACCGACCAAACCGCTTTTGTTTTTAGTCATTGTGTTGGGTTTGTCTAAAAACTTATCAAAACCAAACCGGGAACACCTCTTTGTTTGTCTTTCACCTTTCCTTTTCCATTCTCTGAAGTGGGGACAAAGCTGATCTAAACAGTCTTCTTTGTAAGATACAGTTGGTTGTCTTAATATATGCCTATTTGAAGTTTCTTTTTTTTAGTATATCGTTGGGATTCTTTCTGAAATTGGTAATCCTGCATCGAGTCAAGTCAACCCGTTGTTAATGAATTGGAATACTTCCTGCTTTACATGCTTTATTTTGAATTGTGTAAAATTATATAAAAGAGGCAAATCATGTTTAACACCAGTGATGGACATGTTTGATTTTACCATAGCTCATAATATGCATTCTTTCTAATGGATTTTAACCATGTGCTGCAGATAAATGACAAGGGACAACTCCGTCTTAGTCACCGAGCACTGCTTCCTGATGCAGATCCAGATGATTCAAATTCAACTGATAAGGGTTCATTGGAAGAAGTTATCAGCCTGACAAATGCTGGTTTAGTTGAAGAGAAAACTGAACAGAATGCTAAGGTTAACACTCGTAAAAGCAGAACCTCATCGAAAAGGAGTTCAGAGGATAATTCTGCACTTCCATCAAAAAAGTTTATCAGGAGATCTTCCGAGGATAAGCCTGTCACGAACAAAGACAAGATAAAGAAGAGCGGTAACAAAGATGAAAGTAGTTTGGTTAGTGAAGAGGCATAAAATTGAAAGCCAAAATATTTGCACGGCAAACTGAGAATGGCGATGCTTTTGATAAAAATGTTTTGATATGCACACGAAGGAGGTTGCCTCTTACAAACTAACAAATGAATGGTATGAGCAATCTATATCTATCTCAGATGATTCATTGTACTGATATACTTGTATACAAATATCCAAGCTCTTGGAGTTTTGGCTAATGAAACTAATATTTTGATAACACATTATAAATGGTAATAAAAAGAAAATTGCCAGAACTCAATTGGTCAAACCTGTCCAATGACTGGCAATTTGGTAGCCAAAAAACTTAGTACTTAAAATTATTATTTCTACACCTGGATGGCAGTTGAACTCTATCATAATAAGTAAACAGTAACTGGTATTACATTGATTGTAGTTATCTGATTCAAAAATTTGCTTTCTTTAAGCGTGACTTATGTTTTGGTGGCTTGTGTTCTAATACCTTGTTATTCATTTTCCCATAACAGATGTTATTTACGACGAAGGTTTTTTGGCACATCCTGGTGTATGAACTGAGAGTATAGACACTTACGGGACTCTACATTTTAGGGCAGATAATCTTGCTTATGAAGGAAAGGAGGCAGAGTTTTACTATTCGATGCTCCTTTTGTATAGTCTGCTTCAGATGTTTGTATGTGATAGTATGTCATGGGAATTTTTTCCATTTCTCCCAATGATACATCTGCATCTTAAGCCATGTACTATATATTCAATTATTTAAATGATGCTTCTTGTTGTAACTCTCATTTTGGAAGTATCAAATGTAAATCTTAGTATTAGTACAACAGTTCAAGTAATAAGGGAGAAGTAATATTATTGTTCATGGGCACATCGTTGTATTTGGTGTTTCTCTCTCTCTCTCTCTTTCTTTTTACATTGAAATTGTTATTTTAGATAATCTAAAGAACACATTTTCGGATAATCTCATGGTCGTTAACCACATACATACTTCCTGCGTTATTTAGAACTTGAACAATCACATTGTGAAGAGTTTGACATAAGGTGAAATGTTGATTTCATTTAGCTTTTCTTTCTTTGCTTCTCATTGCTTCCATTGGACTCTTAAACTCACTATCATGAGCTTGAAGTCAAAGGTGCACCAGTACTACCGGATATGCAAAAGGTTTTACACAGTAATTCAATCACATATCACCATAGACATTTGCTGAAATATAAGCGATAGAATAAAGTAGCTAGATGGAAGTGAACTATATTGAGACCATCACTGGTGGCACAAAAAAGTCTTTTCAAGGGAGGGGGACAATGCAACTGTTATAGTGTTATGTACTAATCCAAGGCTTAGTCTAGGGTGGGAGAGCTTGATAAGTCTCCCACCGTGGGTGAGTCCAAATATTTTATTTCAACCGTTGGATCCTAAAGTTCTATGATTATTATCATACATCCACCAACACCAAATACTTTTTATTTCAATTAGTGTTCTCTCTCATCCAAGATTCCCAATTTCTCATTTGTATCAACTGAAAAATTATGGGGAATTTTTTGTAAGAGAAGTCTCTGATTAAAAATCGGTCTCTCTTACATTCTCTCATCACCATTGGTTCTCACAAACACTAACATCCATCAACAACTCTGGAACTCATCCCAATCCTCTTCATTCACAACATAATGTTACAACCAGAGAAATCGATGACTCCTTTCAGCACACCAGAGAACCGACTTTCTTCAAAGAACTGATTTTCGGTAAAATCTGAAAATAGAATTAAAAAACGTCGAATTTTTCACTTTAATTTGAATTTTTTTCCAATGAATTAAAAAGCCCCAGATGGATTTTAATAAGCAATTTCAATGAGTGATTTAAGACTCGAAAGAGAAAATTGAACTTCAAATTGAGAATTTCAGGGTTTTTAAAATTGATGACACAAAGGAATAAAACTTGAAATTGGGGAATGGATTTGTGTTGTGTTTGAAATTTGAGTAAATCAAAAAAGGATGAAGAATTTATCATAAGAACTCAAGTTAAGATTAAATTCAAAATAAAAGATTAAATCAAAGAGGGGGAAAAGTGTTGAAGATGAAGCCTAAAAAATCAATCTTGAAGGGGGAATGATTGGAGGAGAGATTGAAGAAGTGTAGGGGAAGAAAAAAATGGAGTAGTGACACTCTTCTTTTAGTTTTCCTTGCATGTTTCTGTTTAAGAATTTTTTGTTATTAATTTTTGTCCTTTTGGGTTGATATGTGTCGATGTTCTGGGTTTGATGGAGTAGTGGCAACCATACACCTGCAAATTTTTTACCTGCACACCGTGAATAACATACTTTGCTCGCGCACCATAGAACACGCCCTAATCCTATTAGGCTATGTGCTTCATATTAGGGAACTATCCTCCTCTAATATTCTAGTTGTTTCAAAAATAATAGACTTGAGAATCAAGGAATTGAGGCACAAATCAAAGAATAAATAAATATAACTAAATAAAAGATCAATTTCATAATATATTTACATTTTTTGTTACAAGAAGCCAACCAGTACACAAGTACTGTCACCTACTATTTTTTTATACATGATAGCATACAAATTGTAAATAATTAATGAGGAAGAAGAGATATAACTAAGACATATAATAATGACATTCTTCTCTAGAAGAAAACAAATACAGGGCCCTAGGATTTAGCATTTTTTTTTGTACAAGGATTTATACAACTTGTAGAGCTGCAACTTAATCTGAATCTCTGTCAAACAACCTCTAAACACTAAGTTCTATAGAGTTTAAGCAACATGGCTTCTGGGAGGTTGATATCTTTCGTCAATTTGACTTGCTGGCACATAAATTGCATCTTTTAGAGAACTATGAGTTCGGCCATAAAACACATAAATTAGTAGTCCTGTTGCCAACCATACAGAAACACGCAACCATGTTTCCGCCCTGAAAGAAACATACAAGAATTAGAGAAATCATTCAACTCAATAATTAAACAAATCTTAACAGAGAATACTGATTCAACACAAGACATTGAAGATAACTTAATAGTTTGTCCTTGTGTTTCTTCTTTTATTTTTTTTATGTTCAATAACAGTTTATTTTTGGACATGAACATTTCAATTCAAAAACAGACAACAGAGATAAAATTCCATTAACTTTTTCCTGATAATCTTTTTTTCTTAAATAACTTTACCGTCATTGTAATACATACTTTTTTCATTTTTAATCCCTACAAAAAATATTTGTCAGTTTTAATCCCTGATAAATAGGACAAAATATCTCTTAGGCTTTGTTTGCGAGTTGGGTTTTGGAGGGATAGGGAAGGGAAGGAAAGACTTATGGAGAGGTAAACCCTCTTGTTTGGGAGTTTTAAAAAAATAGGAAAAGGTTTTGGGGGGTTTTGAAGAGCTTCATTTGTCCAATTTTAAAGTTCCTCCAAATTGGGTGGGGGTTTTGGGGGTTAAACATACAAATTGACAATTTTGTCCTCATAATAATTTAAAATTTCAATTATAATTTAAAAGATAAATTACAAAGTATAACACAATGTATTGATTTTAAGAAGAAAAAAAATGGTAAAATAGTAAAATTATCACATAAGCCCTCCATCTCCTTTCCTTGTTGGTTTCTTTAACTCTCAATCAAACAAGGGGAAGGCTTTCCCTCCTTTCTCCCTTCCCTTCCTTTCCCCTCCTAAGCCTTTCCTTCCCCTCCCCTCAAAACTCGCAAACAAAGCCTTATTTGGTTGTTTTGGTTTTAGTCTTGGTAATATTTAGTTTATATAGTCCTTGTCACATGTAGAACTATATTCATTTTGGTGTCTAAAATATGAAAACTATTTTATTTTGAGGGGGTGTTAATTCTACATGAATCAAATACTACGCATACTAATTCCAAAATACCTATTTTTCAGGGATTAAAACTGACAAAAAAGATGATGCAGACTAAAAGCAAATATCCTATATCACAAAAATTAAAAGACTATTTAGGCATTGAATTTCTGGAAAATGTAGCTTGATTAGCCATATGCATATTTAACATGTGAAAGTTAAGTATTAATGCTTACCCAAGATTAATAAGTAGGTAGGAATTGATGAGAATGCAAGCTACAGGAAGAAGTGGAACAAATGGACATATGAAACCTGCAAATGGTAAATGATAGAATTATGAACAGGAATCATGGCAAACCTACTTTTCTCAGTTTGGTTTAGTGGTAAAGAACACTTTTCAATATGTTTAATGCCTGATACTAACAGATCAGCATGTCATCTACATCAGCAGCTAGGAATGATGTGCCTACTCACACTAGGGTCCTAATTAGATAAACAACTTAATTAAGCTCTTATAGCATAAGAACTTATCATATAAGTGTTTATGTCTAAGTTATTTCTATAATAAAATATAAATGAAGCCATAATGTTTTCATATTAAGTTTTTTTTTTTTGACAAGAATTTTCATATTAAGCTATAAACTGTTTTCATAAGCTATCTGGAGAGCTTATAGAAATAACCTAAAAACAGCTTATAGACATGTCATAAGTTGTTTCCATAAGCTCTCTTCAACTAGTCTCACAAGTTTTTACGTCAATAGATAAACTCAAATAAGCCAATACAAACAAACCCTAACACTATCCAAATAAATTTACCAAACACAAGGATATGATGGTGAGACATACCTCCAGAGTGACCAAAGTCGTGCCTTGCATCATCTTGATCCATACAGGTTAGGAAGACGAATCCAGAAACAAGAAGAGTGCCTCCAACTCCACACAATGCAAAGCGAACAGAACTGGTAATAGCATAAAACGGTGTTGAGAAGACTTAACACTAATAACAATCATTAACTGGTACAACAAACACTAATGAAGTGCATAAATCATCACTGCAAGTGCAGTTTGAGAAAAAAATGTGTATTAACTATTAGACTAACCTAAGGAAAGTTAAACATGAAGCTGCATATGTGAGGACAAACGCCCCTAAGCATATGATCGCTATGGTCCACCCAACAACTCTTCTTCTATTTAGATCTGCATCCAAAACAACAAAACAAAAGGTGTAAGGAGAAAAACAACAGATGCCAAATAACAGAAAGAAAGGCAAGACCAGAGATTATAATAAGTAATAAGTTTGGACAGAGTTAATTTTTTATTTTTTTTTTATGTTGACAAAGTTTAAATTAACGCAGATGAATTGTAGAAAATCTATAGTAACATAGATTATATTTTTTTAGCACTAAAATAACTTATGTTTGATAGAGATTGATAAAGGAGAAGGAAAGTTATAACTCACAGTTGTCTTTGGAACGGTGTTTAGAAATAAGAGGGTAATCAATGGAGCAATCTCGGGTAACATCTAAAGGTTTTGTGTCTTCAGAAGTACCGATATTTTCCTCTTCATATTCGACTTTGATTTCTACAATTGAATCCTGGAGAGAAGGAGGCACTGGGACTTTATTTGGAGGAATATATCTTAGGATCAGCACAGATATTGCCACCATGGTGAATGCTAAAAGAGTTCCCACACTGACCTGCAGTAGAAAATCAAAATACATATCGGTACTATACTAAATTGTACATACATTTCCTTGAGTGGTTATTATTCATTTATATCATGAGAGCATGCTCTCTCATGGTATGTTCCATTATCAATTACATAAAGTGGACTTACCATCCCTGCAAGATCAGAGACTTCCATAGAAAATGCTAAGACTGCAGCCGCTAGGCCAGTAATTATTGTGCCCTTGACAGGAACTAGAGTGTGCTTATTTATGTCACAAAAAAATGGTGGCAGTAGTCCGTCCCTTGCCATAGCCATCAAAATCCGTGGCTGCAAAACATTGAACAACAAGACTATTTAGTTTTTTGCTCGGCAAATCAAATACTTATAAAGAAAAACTGAGAAGTTTTATGATAACTGGAAAAGGAGAACAGCATCAACCAGCAATAGAAATACAACTCATATTTGGATAAGATGATGATTCAAAAGAAATGCAAGTATCTAAAATAGTCCTTAAAAGACATGAACAGTCCTCATATATTGAGTCTTACTATTGTTTAATATAAGTGCTACAACAATTTCACATCCATCCACCAAGATTTTATATTTATACCTAACAATGATAATTTATAAGTGCTACAACAATTTATAATTTTAACCATAACTTTAATTCAAAACATGAAGGTAAACAACAACCCTCAGCTAATATAAGAAATTACAGATCAAATATACTCAGTTGACACTAGGGAAGAATAAATAATTGGCCATTTCAGAGGTATCCATTAATTTACCTGGGGAAGTATCCCACCCATCAATGCTGAGCAGAGAGCAGTGCACGCTCCAGCGTTTATAATGTAACTGCAATCACAAACAGTAAAGTTTTCTTTTGAACCTATCCCTATGGAGGTACCAAAACTTTATGAATTTGCAAAAACTATAAACTTACGCGGCCCATTGCATCCCGTGGTCAGCAAATGCAGAGGATATGGGGGTATCAGGATTGATTGCATAATAAGGTACTAAACCAACCACAACAATTGACACCAGCATATACATTCCACAACATAGAAACAATGAAGCACCAATGCCGAGTGGCAAATCTCGTTGAGGATTTTTCACCTGTTGATGAAGTGAAACATTATCAGCAAGTTTAACCCATTTAACATCCCTCAACTATATATCAATATTAGATCTAGCTGAAATCTGTTGGCATTTTTTATTTTTGTTAAAATAAAAAATTGATTAATTTCGAATGAGAAAGAGCCACACACATACAGTACGAAGGAAAGGAAACTGCACTCGTGGAAGTTATTGTTGTGTGTTAACCTCCAAAGAAAAAATTGCAGTCAAGGTAAATTTGTTAAAAATTTGTGTACACCAAAATCTGCCGTTGAAATCATATATATATATAGATTATGTGACAGTGCACTATCATTCCGTAGTCTATACCTCTTCGGCGGTGCTGGCAACTGCATCAAAACCTACATATGCAAAGAAGACTGTTGCAGAACCAGCAAGCATACCATCAACCCCGAAGGGAAAATACCTATTAATCCAAAAGGGACAAGTTTTAACTTTGAAGTAACAAGAGACCAAACAAATACGAGGAAATGCAAAACAAAAAATTTAAAGTACCCAGTAGGAAGTTCATATCCAACCCATCCAGACTTGAATCCCATGTAACCACCAGCTACTATCACAAAGAGCAATGCACATACATTCACTGATGTTACTATTCCTTGTACCACTGTGCTCTGCATGTACAAAGGATTCGTGTAATAAGTTACACCAACCAAGAAGAAAATATTCTAGCTCGCACTGTCAAGAAATAAATGGACTAAATAAAATTTCAAATATGAGCGGAATAAAAAAGAGTATAATTGAAACCTACCTCCTTGATCCCCAAACATAGTAGTCCTGTAACAAGTAATACCAAAATTGCTGCACATGGATCCACAACAATATCAATCCCAGGAATATGTTGGCGTGACAAAAAGAACGGTAAATTGTCCAGACCACCGAAAAGTGGAGCCTACTCAAAGAAAAATATATCTATATTAGAAGTCAATAATTATGTAAGATAAACTTCAGTTGCAATCCAAACAGATAATTAAGCCACTTTATAGGTGTAAAACAGACAATTGAAACTCCAAATCTACAAAAGAAGAGAATTAGAAACGGAAGATTTTCACAGGCATACACCAAATTATTCACTTTGTTTGCTGCAATGCTGAAGAAATAAAGTGGTTTTGGTAAATGACAAGCCATGTTGCCTTTTTGGTTCACTTACTAATGAATTGCAAAATTAAAGTTGGACTAATGATGTAATAAACATACTCCAAAGCAAGCAAAAACTCAGCAGAAGAGTTAAAAGAACACCATACAAGATTAGGGGTTATGCCACGAGCAACAGCAGCGCCACCAATCGTATATTCCAGTACTAAGGCCCAGCCGATCAACCAAGCAACACTGAAAACAAAGAAATCAATTTCATTTATGAGATGATGTTAAATAAATCAACATAGACCTCAAATTTTCATATAGAAATACTCCACCCTCACAAAGAAAAAAATCAAATTGGTCTTCATCTATATTAGTATCAGAGTACCACCATATACTGAACATGCGGATAAAAGTGAGCACCAAAACAGCAAGTAATTATTGCAAATAGTTACATACTGAACAGGCAAAGGCCACATCTAAAGTGAATTTTATCAATGGTTTTTATACGGTGTTCATTAGTTAAAATCATTTTCTCATCTAGATGTTTTCAAACATAAATCAATTTACTCAAACATGTTAAAACTTAGCGTACATATTTCAACCTAACACGGTACTTTATATCATTTCTAGTAAAACCAAGTTTTGGAGACAAAATCAATTTATCCTGATAATAAGATCATGTTAGACAGAAATTAAATCAATTCTAATGGTTTCCACTGTGAAACCAAACATACAATAAAACTAATTTTCAATGAATTTTACAGACTCCAATTCAAACACAAACAAAGGTAAAAGGACAAAGCATAAAAAGGATGAAAAGGGGAGTGAAAGAGTACCCTTCTCCAAGACATATGTATGAATAGTGATATGCACTCCCAGCAGAAGGGCATCTACAAGCCAACTCTGCATAGCAAAAAGCAGAAAGACCAGCTGCTAAGCCAGCAATCAGAAAAGAAATAGCCAAAGATGGTCCAGAATGCTCCCTAGCTACTGTTCCAACCAAAACATACACTCCAGCACCAATTGTTGAACCAACACCTAGTAAGTTATCATCATAAAAAACACATCAAACTCCATTTACAAAACACAGTTAACTATAAACCAAATCATGTGTATGTAGTATGTACTGATGCGAGGAAACAATGAAAGCTAAATGTTGTCCTATCACTAAGCAAAAGGCGGGAAAATTTTGAAGGCTGACAACATCAACAATCAGAAATAAAAATTAAAAAAAAAAACCATTTGACAGCGTATTTGTTTATCTCTATATCTCACACTTTTTACTTTCTGCACTTTACACACACTTCAAAAAAACACAAAAAATAAAACACTTGACGCTGTCTTTGACAACAAGTTTTTGATGTCCAAACATCATTTCTCTTTTTGAATAAAAAAAAAAAAAAAAGGGTCAAACCGAAAGTACATGAAAACATAAACAATACAATTTTGCCATGTTTCAAAACAGAATTGAAAGAACCCCAGATGAAAAAAGGATAAAAAAAATCAAACTTTTTGAGCTGAATTGAATGAATTAGTACCAATTGCAATGAGATGAGAAACAGATAACTCTTTAGCAAGAAGAGGCTTAGTAGTGTTTTGAAGTGGTGAATCAACCTGCTTCCTTCTAGTGAAAAATCTCCATGAACCCTTTTGTGAAACACCACCACCCATCAAAGAAAAACAACAACAAGAAACGTTGTTTAGAATCAAAGTAATGATTGATTGTGTTGTCTTGTCTAGTCCCACAAGATTAGAAGAATTTAGAACAGTAGTGTTGGGAGTATTGAACGGTAGAATATGTTTGAAATTGTGGGTAGGTTCAGAAATAAGGAGGAATGAACCCTCTTTATTGATGGTCGAGTTGGGAGTATTGTTTTTTTTTTCAAAATAAAAAAGGAAAGAATTAAATTGTCCAATGCATTTTTGTTTATTTAATGATTGAGAAGTTATTATGAAGAGAGAGATGAATTGATTGATGACATAACAAGGAGGAAACAGGGACAACCCAATTATTATCCACTACACGGAACCGTGCTTATATAAGTGCTGCCATTTTTCTTTAAAAAAACATGTGGTGCAACTTACATCATATTTAAAACAATTTAACTACTTTTATGTAGAAATAGCTTATTTGCTACTTATGCATAAGTGTTTATCATGATAAGCACTTTTGCTATATAAGTTGGAAAAAAGTTGTTTGTTTTAATTAATATTTCAATCTTATGTATATAGAGTATATATCATTAATTTTGACTTTTTATATTCAAAATACTTCATGATAGTAATAAATGTATCTAACAGTTTAAAATACACTTAAATTTAGAGATAATTTTTTTTTGTCAGGTAGCATAGTGGCTATAATTCACCTTATAAAGTGAATAAGTGAGATGTCTGGGGTTCGAACCCCGACCCCTGCATTTAATAATGCATTGTCGTACCAACTTATGCTCACAGGACCAATTTATTTTCTAAATAGAAGCATATAGTTAAGGATGAAAAATGATATTTGAAGAACTATTTTGTGATAAATAACTCTCAATTTTTATATTCATATTATGTTCTTACTCTCTCTTCCTTTTTCTCTATCTATTCTTTTTGACCTAATAAAAATAGAGAAAAAGAATGTTGTCACAAAATAATTGTATAAATATCATTACTCATTTAAGGATAGAGGGTAACGTGACATATGAAAAAGATTGATTCGATCACAATAAAAAATGAACGAAATTTAATTTGATGTTTTTCAATATGTAGTTTTATTAGATATAACCAGCATCAAAGTAATTGAATAATCATATTGCTCTCCGAATGAGAAAACTTGAGATGATGAATTCAATAACTATCTAATCCTTTTTTTTTTGTCTTTTTGTTGAAGGAATAACTATTTAATCCTAGAACGTGTTGTTCCTCTTTACGTAATGTAGGAGTATATATTATTATTAACTAATGGCAATATACGGAAAGTCAATACATAACAAAGACGTCGAAAAAGACGCAACGAAGATGAATAAGCAGTGTGAGGTAGTAACCATACGAATGAAATTACTAAGCAAATGCTTTGGCAAATGGAAAGCGTAACGAAATTGATCAAGAATCAAAGCATGTAGACTAGCATATGAATGAATGCGACTATTTCTATAAATAAAGCTAAAGATAAGTATGTAGAACCTATAACTTTGAAAGTGTTGGAACTATAATTTCTATATGGAAAAATAGTGACATTTCAATAAAGATTTTTCCAAGAAAGATTTTTTTTAATTTGTGACTGTGTCCAAGAAAGATTTTTTTTAAGAAATGTTTAGAATGAAAGTTGAATAGCTAGTTTGTTGGTAAAACTACTTCATTTTTGTCTCATTAAAATGTCGGATTTTTCCTGTTGAAATTAATTCAACAAATCGCACAATCCAAATAAATAAGTCGTTTAATCTTATATGAATAGAGCATTAGTTTAAAGGTTAGATTAGATTTTTTTTAAGAAAGATTAGATTTTGTTTTTACCAGAAATTTAGATTAAATGGGCTGGATTTGATGCCTATATATACAAGAGGAAACAAAAGGAAAAGATGCAAAGAAACAAACGAACATTGAGGAACCCTAAACCTAAAAACGCTATGTCTTCTTGTTCTAAAAACGCAGAAAGGAAGCTAGGTTTTCTCACTCGACCAACTAGGGTTAAGAACAAAAACCCTGCACCCATTCAAACCACAGCGGAGCATATTCTTCGTGAAGCTAGGGCACTCCAAGATCCTGAGATCCGTCCTCCCAAGCAGAAAATCACCGATGGAAAAGAGCTCGGCGCTTACCTTCTTCGTAAGCGAAAGGAGTTTGAAGATTTAATCCGGCGAGGTGGCTGAACGTAAACGTATGGATTAAATATGCACAGAGGGAGTCACATAAAGACTTCAATCGTGCACGTTCCGTCTGGGAAAGAGCCCTAGAACAACAAGTTCACTACAAGAACCACACTCTATGGTTAAAATACGCTGAGTTTGAGATGAAGAATAGATTCATCAATCGTGCAAGGAATGTTTACGATCGCGCTGTTATTCTTTTGCCGCGAGTTGATCAATTGTGGTATGAGTACATACATATGGAGAAGATTCTTGGCAATGTCGCCGGAGTTAGAGAGGTTTTCGAGAGGTGGATGGAATGGATGCCGGATCAGCATGCATGGCTCTCTTACATAAAATATGAACTAAATTACAACGAAATCGAGCGACTTAGAGGGATTTTCGAGCTTTTTGTTCTATGTCATCCTAGTGTTGGTGCTTGGTTACGTTATGCCAAATTTGAGATGAAGAATGGTGAAGTTCCTAGGGCAAGAAGTGTTTATGAAAGAGCTGTGGGGAATATTGCTGATGATGATGATGAAGCTCAGCTGCTTTTTGAGGCTTTTGCTGAGTTTGAACAAAGTTGTAAAGAGATAGAGCGTGCAAACTGTATTTCTAAATTTGCACTTGATCATGTTCCCCCTAAGGGAAGAGCTATGCAGGAACCTTGTTAGTCTATTGCTATTTGGTGTCTCTACTTGCTTTTCTTGTTGGTTGTTCTTATGTTCTGGATTTTAGATGCTTTTTGTATACATTATATTCTTCTTATGTTCTAGGTTTTAGATACCTTCTTGTATACATTATGGTTTAATTATGCTCAATTTTAGTTTTTATCATCACATTAGATTAGTAATTACTATAGGTACCTGGTTAATGTTTGAGGATAATGCTATTATTTCAACTTGATTGTTAGTTATCACACTTCGGTTTTACTAATGAGCAATGTGATCAAAAATTCAAAACCACAAATTTAAATATTTTAGACACATTCACAAATGGAAAAAGAAAGAAATAGAAAAAATTTAATTTATTCTTTTGGTGGAAAAGAATTAATTTACTGTTATCATTATTGAAAACAAAATTGGTTAATGTGTATTTGTGTAAAGACTTAGCCATTACTATCTGTGCTACCACATAGACTTTAGTTTTATTAATATGTTGCGTGTGATCCACCGTGATTTTGTAGAAGTTACAAAATATAGTTTTTGAAAAATTATGGCGGTTCAATGTGATTACCACGTATTCGCCGTGATACAAACATAGTTTATTCAAAAAGTTAGAAAGTGGGGCAATGTACTTTTTTTTTAGGAAAGGTGAGGCATGTACTAACTGCGGTGTGTCTAATCGATATTTATTGAGTTAATTTAACATTTGGGTTCGAACTCGGTATATCACAAATATTTGGTCTAATAATTTCAATTTCAACATTTGTTGGTTGAGTTAGGGTTTAGATAATACTCAACTTTTTATTCACAAATTTATGGATAACTTTTATAAATAACCTTGAAGGTTTTCTTAAATAAAATTTGCAAAAATTAATCTTTATACATGGTCAAAAGAGTATGAAACACGCTTCGTTCCGAAGAAACTACGTGATGTATAGTGTTTGTTTACAGATGAAGAAATTCATATTATTAATACTAGTAACTAATAACATGTCATATGAACAAATTTTAATTTGATATCTTTTTAATGTGTAGTTTTATTTTATTAGATTAGATAAAACTAGCAATGAAGTAATCTCTTACTTATAAATGTTAACCCGTCTCGTTATACTTAACATAATTTTAACATAATTTTTTCCTCCACACTTTTGCCTTTAATGTTTATCTAAAGTAAAATAAAATTATGTTTCTAATTAGATGCTATTTTTTTGGAAAGGAATAATTGTTAATCCGTCTCGTTATATCTCTTACTTATAAATGTTAACCTGTCTCGTTATACTTAACCTAATTTTTTCCTCCACGCTTTTGCAATTGATGTTTATCTAAAAAGTAAAATAAAATTATGTTCTTAAATGTTAACTTGTCTCGCTATACTTAATCTAATTTTAACCTAATTTTTCCCTCCACACTTTTACAATTAATGTTTATGTAAAAAGTAAAATAAAATTATGTTCCTAATTAGATGCTATTTTTTTTGGAAAGGAATAAATGTTAATCCGTCTCGCTATACTTAACTTAATCTCTTACTTATAAATGTTAATCCATCAAATATTATGAAATACTATATTGTTACCTATTACTTAACCAAAATAGTTTAGATGAATGTCATGATTGTCATACAAATGTTAATCCGTGCTATACTTAACCAACGTCTATGTTTCTTAATATTATGAAATATTATATGATAATCATGACATTCATCTAAACTATTTTGTTACTTATTACCGTCAAATATTATCTTTCATAAAAATAGCACGGGTCGATAGTTTAGTTGAATATCATATTATCCTCTCAATGAGAAAACTGACGATGATTCAATTAACTATGTACTGTCCTCTTTCTATTTTCGTTATACAAAATGTCAATACGTTTTGTTCTTTTTTTTTTTTTTTTTTGGTACAATACGTTTTGTTCTATTAATTAATGGCAACAAGGAAATTCAATTATATAACAAACACATTGAGAAAGACGTAAAGAAGATGAAAAAGCAATGTGACGTAATAACCAGATTACTATGCAGATGCTTTGCCAAATGAAAACGTAACGAAATTGATCAAGAATCAAAGCATGAATGTGACTATTTCTATAATGAAGTTCAAGTTAGTATGTAGAACCTGAAACTCTAATAATGTGTGAACTATTATTTCTATACGGGAAAATAGTGACAATTTCAATAAATTTTCCTAGCTTATCAAAACGATTTTGTTGTCTCTTTCAAGGGTTGAGTTTTTCTTGCCAATTAGGTTGTCTGTTGTGATTTGTTTTATATTGTAGGTAAATCGTTTACGATAGTACGTACCATGTCTACTTTGAAAATAAAGGTAGTAATATATTCTTCAAGTTGCAACCACTTTATGTGAAAAATGTAAAGTCATATAGTCTTCATCCAAAGAACAAACCAAGTTAGTTACAAGCGGATATTTAGTTTGTTCAAAGGGTAGATGGTACTTGTTTTCCCTTTATCCGTATTGGTGCAATTTGATTTTAAGCATCAATAGGATTCACTTGCATTGAATAAATAAATATATTTACAAACTCGAAAGGTGATCACAAGTTGGCACAATGAAATTGGAGCGATCCAAACACACCTTAAGAAATGAAAGTGTGCATACATGGACACATACCCAATTTTGGAGTACCGATAAAGCTTCATTTACTAACTATTTATGAAAAAGATAAAATCAAGTGGTAGATTAACAAAACTCATTCTAATAAGTAGACCACACTAACTAACAAGTTCTATTAATCTTTTATTTGTGTCCATCTCTCATAAATGAATAGTGTAATATGGATAGATGAATAAAGCAAATTCAGACTCCCAATTCTGTCTCATCATTTTTATCTTTTCATTTATTTTCTTAAAATTATTTTGCCAGGTTTTTTGACACATAACGTTGTGGTTAATATAGAAGACTAGAAATGACAAATCATTCTTCGGAGAGAACATGCATAGGTGGAAGAGGTAGTACATTGCATCAAGCGCTTGTCTTTGGATGAGTTTTCCAAACCCCTTAGAGCAGCTCCAATGGTGGTTTTTCAACTCAGTCCGTCAGCTTGTCATAACCCAATTTCCACTTTTTTCTAAGTTCATTGAATGGAGTCAGCCAACTTGTAATAATCGTTACTTAAGCAAGTAACATTCCCTAGCTGCAATTCAGACGCAGCATGCACTTTTACACATTTTTTATATTAAAAACAAATAAAATATTAATATGTGAATTAATTATGTGGGTCAAATATGAGTTCTTCTATTGTTACAACATTGAAACAAAGTATCAATAAATTACTTCAAGATTACATGGTTTATGGGACCACAAAATAATCTTTAGTTGTGGTTCACCATTAAAGTTGCTCTTAGAATGTATCTCTAGAAAATGATATACTTCCTTTGGTCTCAAATGTAAACAATTTTTTACTTTTTAGGTTCATTTAATAAATTATGTATGTGGTTCATACTTACATTTGAGACTGGGTGGAGTATTGATATTTTTGGATGAATTACTTATATTGTAGTGGTAGATTTAGTACCACACTTTTAGCTCAAATATATGATTTTGTTTGCTGTTAAAAAACAAAAACTTCTCATAGATCAAAAGAATAACATGAAGAGCCTAGACACAAGAATTCATTTAAGAAGATTCTTAACCACATGGTGAACCTCAAGAAGTTTCAAAAATAGACAATGTGAATATCACAAACTCTCAGGTGAAGTTCAATATTTATTTTAATATTTTTCATTGTATTACTAATATTATTATATTAATGAAATGTTGATATAAGCATCTTTTCTTCGGAAAAAAAAAGCTAGACTTTTCCTTTCATTTTTGCCTTGCATTTAAAATATTTTATCATTTTAATAATATTCTTCAAATTATTAAATTTGTTAAATCCCATTAAAACATGAATAATCTATAATATATTGATAATAGGAAGAAAAAGGACACTATAAAAAAAAATTTGCCCTTGCATATTAAAATATTGGGTTTGTAGTGGTATAATATATTATTAATGATTTTCTACCATCATATCCTTCCTTGCTGGGAACCAGCTAAAGGAAGTATATCTAGCTAAAGGAAGCTTGTGCCATGTAGAATTTATCCGTAAATTTTTAAATAAATCTGAAATCATTCTAGATGTTATTAAAATACGTTAAGATAAACCTCTTAAGCACTATTATTAAACGATGTTAATCATGTGTATCAACTGTCAATGACATCAACTAATTTCAAATTGATATAAAAATTCAAAAGGTAATCTATACGGTATAAACATTTTAATGTCAAATAATATTAACAATTTAGAAAACATGTGATAGATGATTAAAAATGGTGAGTAAATCCTTCCAAAAAAAAATCAACGACTTCAGCAATCTTCGGTTCCTCATCAGTAATGTTCCTCATCAGCCAACTATAAAAAAATTGAGGAAAGAAAATCATTATTTTGTCAAACAGATTAAAACAACCGAAGAAATAGGTAAAACAAGATAATTAAGCTAGACATGATCATGTAAAGTAACAACCGGCTTCAATTTATCGGCTTATCGTTGGAATTTTTTTAAACACGTGAAATGAAATAGAAATTTAGATAGACTGAGTTTTGAAGAATCAATTTTCAAATGTTGCCAACATGCAATGACATAATAGATGGAACGAGTTTGATGTTTCAGTTCAAATAAATATTTGTCTCGTTGGTCTTATGCAGATAAATAAATAAAAAATAACCAACACTAATCTTATATTGCTCATTGAGCTTACCAGTACAACTATTTGTACATAAGTCAAAAACACACATATGGATGTAACCTCAAACTTATCTAAAATAATACTTGTAACTAACCCATGACAGCTGTCAAACTGCCTATAAGTATAACTAACTAACAGATGTCAGTTAGATTAGTCACCTAGAACAATCAATAAATAGATTGACACACACTCTAAGACGCAGAAAATCAATACAAAGAAATACAGAAAACAGAATTCAAAGATTCACCCTGAATACATAGCATAAATTCTAATAGCTTCCAATTAGCCTTGGAAGAGGTCATTGGAGTTGCAGCGTGGAACGAAATGAGCTATTTGGTTTCTGAAATTAGTGTCACCATCAACAGATTCTGAAACAAAATAAGAAAACAACGGTGGTGGTTTCATTGGTAAATTTTCCAGGGGCGGCTCAAGGTAGCTGAGAGGAAACTTTGGAAGCAGCGAAAACGACGGATACAACAAACAGAACTGGTGGAGGATGGTCGTAAATCGTAGAGAATACAACGGAAAGGAATAATTTCTAGAAAACAGATTTTCGAACTTGTGTATGGTTGATTAGTATAATTTGGTGAAGTTTCATAACTTAGGAAACTTGTCAGTGGAATAGTGACAGGCCAGGTCACAGAGGATACTACCACATTGAAGTTATGGGCTTTAGTCTTTTAGATAAAAGGAGAAGAGAAAGATCAAGCTTTGAATATGATTATGGTATAATGTGATTGATAATGATTTGATACAAAAGACTATGCACCAAACCCTTTTTTTACTAATAAAAGACTCTAAATCCCATTAAATGGAGAAATTGGGAAATAAATCACGATAATAACTAAGAAACATGATAATAATCTTGAGAGATAATCTAAGATGTTCTATGATTAAGAAAATAAATAAATAACCGTATGAGGTAAACTAAATACTCTAACATAATGTCCTGATATTTGATATAGACTAACCCCCACATGATTAAAGTGTAAGCAATGCTATAGCTCTCGTCATTATTTCAATTACGTCCTTAATCTATTGAAGAAACCGTGTAAATTTGGAAGAACTTGTGTGAATTTTAATCTATTGAAGAAACCAGCATGATTTGAAAAGACACATGTGAATTTTAATCTATGGAAAAAATTGTGTTAGAAAGTGTTTTGCTAGAAGATATTTGAATGTCACCACAAAAAAACGAAAACGAGTATTTGAAACTCATTTTGCAATATTTTTTATTTTTGTTCTAAATTTGGTTTCAAAATGCTCCTTCGGAAAACAGCCCCATAGAATGAGAGGTAATAAAGAGTTGAATTGTCGATTTTCTTTTCTATAATAAAATGAGAACTTACTTATTCTGACTATACAAATACCTCACTTCACAAGACATTTTCATGATACACCACATGCTTATATAGACAATTGAATAATGGCGGTTATCATTGATCTGATTACAGAGACAAAGTTTTGGTTCCAGAACAAGATATTTACAAATTGGTGGTGTAATATACACAAGGTGGCAATTCCCCAATCAATGGATAGGGACCTGCTGGCTGTGAGGTAACTGGAGTGCCTGCTGTGTAAATACTAGGCTAAATGATTTGCTTGAGAGCGATGGATCTCATCAGCACGGGCCGAGGGAACATAGATCGCATTTAACAATGAACTGTGAGTTCGGCCGTAGAACAAGTATATAAGTACTCCGATTAACAACCACACAGAAACTCTTAGCCATGTATCAACCCTGAAATTCAAACACAGGAATGATTGGATGTTAGTAATTCATGCATGTTATGGATATTGTGTATAAAACATGAAGCATCAAGATATTTCTCACCCAAGATCAATTAGTAAGTACGTGTTTATAAGAATACACGCAGCAGGTAAAAATGGAACAAACGGGCAAGCAAAACCTGAAATACAAGGAATCAAAACAATTGTGTAAGACTGATTAAACCAAAGGTAGTTGCGAATACACTAGGTTGAAAATTTGTAAATATGATAAATTAAAACTTAAATATTTATTTCGCCCCTGCAAATATGCCACTTTTTACTTTTTAATTCCCGGGAATATATCACTTTTGGCTTTTGCTCATTGTTTTGTTCTAGTCACCGATACCATAATATTTATTCATGTTGGACTTGGTCCCTTCACCTTTTTTTTTTTTTAATTATCCCTTTAATAACATATAATTAAACTAGTCTTTACTTTACCCTTGCAGCTTTGCTGATAATAAGCTGACATAGAGAGAAAACTCTTCAATAGGAGCTAGCTACAAAAATTGCAATTTGTTCTATAATGAAGTTTTTAGCAATCCACCAAAACCCGATTAGATTGATTATTTGGACTTGCATAGGGCACATACCTCCTGAGTGTCCAAAGGTATGCCTGGTATCATCTTGCTTTATGCAGGCCAGCACAGTTATGCTGCACAAAAAAATAATTACACCCACTCCAAACAATGTTACGCGCAAAATCCTGCATGTCCACAATAACCAAAAGGTTAGAGAAATAAGGATAAAGAAATAAATCAAGGGAACCCCTGTTCTTTCCAAAATGAACACGGAATGATTTCATACTTCGAAATTAGCGAAGATGGTCAAATTTTACAGACCTGGGACATCTTTCGGCTGAAGCTGAACCAGTAACTATGAGAATCCCTATACATAGAAGAGCTATGGTCCACGCTGCGAGTTTTCTCCTAGTCTTCTCACTACGTTGCTCTGCATAAAGAAGACAAAACTCAACTTCTTGAACTCGCATATAAAAAAGAATGGAAGCAAATGTTATACAAAGAATGCCAAAGAATTTATTGACAAGATTGAAACTAAGCATGTGTGAAATATAGATCAAAGTTTTTCAAAGTTAATGTGTACACTTCAACAAAATTCTCCAACAAAATGTCATCATTAGACAGCTCTTTGTCAACCCTTAAATAGTCTTCTCAACCAATTTCTAAAGGGACTGAATCATCAAGTAAACCGATCCATAATTATGTAACATCAGAGATCAGTGTATGGGTATCACATGAGAAGAACACAGTGCCCAATTATTAATGATTTATAAAGTCGTAGCCAAATCACAAGAACGGCTTCAAACAAGAAAATGACCTAATGCCCACCCTGAATTGTCAATGCTATTATTCTGCTTACTAAGAGAACAAAACTGCACAATCTAACAATACAAATAGATTATTCATTATTTCATTCACAATTCTAGTCTTCCTGAATGATTTAAACGGAAATGCTTATTATTACGGACTCATTGCCAAACGAAAGCGAAGAATTTAATCTCAGCCACATATCTTATTTTGAACCTGCCGTATGTATTACACTGCATCCTACTGTTTTGCTTTTGTTCCTTGTGTAAGAGAAATTCTTGCATTTCTTGCTAATTGTTTTCGTAATATATAGCACAGCCCTAATTTAAATATATCCCATCTTACAGAAATCATCAACCAACAGAGGGACTCTTCTATATACATGCAGAATTGCAAATACTGGAAAAAATTGACATTTTAAAGTTTATCTAAAATTCATTCCATAAAACGGACAGAAGATTCAAACTACAATTACCTTTAGTTATTTCTTTTATGATTAAAGGATGTTCAAGAAGAACGTCTGGCTTGTCATGTAGGTGACTATTATCAGAATAACTAGCAAGATCTACAGGACTTACGGTCCTGTCTTCCTCAATATCATCATCACCAGAATGCCTCAGCAGTGGATCAACAGATGTTAGCAGTGAAGCTGGAACAGGTACTTCATCAGGCGGGACATATCTGATTATCAAAACTGAAACTGCAACTGTGGTAAACGCAAGCAATGTTCCCACACTAACCTGTATTCCCAAAGTAATGAACATAGCAATTGTTTAAGTTTAGAATAATCTAAGAAAGATGTGTCAACCAAGTTATCGTAGAACAAAAACTTACCATCCCTGCTAACTGAGAAACATCCATAAAGAATGCAAGAACAGCAGCAAACAGACCAGTGACAATAGTGCTTTTCAAAGGAATCTGTGTGCGCCTATGGATATCTGAGAAGAAGGAGGGCAACAAACCATCCCTAGCCATTGCCATAAAGACCCGTGGCTGCAAAAAACACGTGCCAATGGAAAGATATATTTATCATGTGCAAGAAACAATAATGGTACCAGGTATCAATGTGCACAAACATATCTATGTCTATCTAAGATAGTTATTTCCAAAACAGTTAGGAATATTGCAAGCGAATATGAAATTTGGTATGGTTTCAATCTCAATTCCTGATTTTCAGTTATAGCATTCCTTCTCATTCAACAGTAGGAAGATGACAATGAAACAACCTAGTAACAAATAAGGGCAAGAATGAAATGGAAAAGTAATTGAGGTTGCGGAAATCCATCACCATAGTCTAACAACCATACATAACTAAGTGAATTGATCAACAGAAATACTATATAAATAAATTATTAAATAGTTTTTACTTGTTTATGTACCTGAGGAAGAACTGATCCCAACAAACTGGAAAAAAGAGCAGTGACAGCTCCGGTTGTTATTATGTACCTGTCATGGGTAAAATGAAGCTTGAAGCAAAACATTCAAAAAGAGTGTTCATATATTTAGATTAAGCAATAAAATAAGTGTGCCCAAGCAAACCTTACACTGCCCATTCCATCCCATAGCTAGAAAATGCTGAGGAGATCGGGGTATCAGGGTTCAACTCATAATATGGTACTAAGCCAACAATAACTGCTGATACAAGCATATACAGAACACAACATATAGCTAATGCAGTCGATATACCGATTGGCAAATCTCGTTGAGGATTTTTGACCTGCACAATAACAAAATAAAAAACTTAAATCACAGAGACTTGATATTGTTTCACAAATATGGTATTAAATAAAAATCTTAACTAACAAAACGGTATTAAATGCATTGTTCACGAATGCATGTGTGCTTGATTTATGAGTTTGCATTTAGTTTCGGCCAATATGAATTACACATGACTTAAAAGATCGGTCCCTCTTATGAGTGTTTACCTCCTCGGCTGTGCTGGTCACTGAATCAAAACCAATGTATGAAAAGAAAACTATTGCAGATCCAGCAAACATCCCGTTCACTCCATATGGAAAATACCTGTGGTATAAGATAAATTTCAGCTGTATCAAGAAGAGGCATGCTATAGATGAAGAGCTGAAAATGAAGATTCAATATTCATTACCCGCTTGGGAGCTCATAACCAACCCATCCGGTATTGAAACCTAGATATCCACCAACTATAATAATGAATAGCATGACAGAAACATTTACTGTAGTCACAATGGATTGTACCGTTGAACTCTGAAACATTAATTGAGATAAAAAAAGGTCGGTATGATAAAATAGGTAATTAGAAAAATGGCGATCGTGTATTTTTTATATTGAAAATGCATACCTCCTTGATTCCAAGGCACAAGAGGAGGGTGATAAGAACAATTAATACAGCTGCACATGGATCAACCACTATTCCAAGACCTGGCAAGGTATGACGAGCCAGAAATGAAGGTAGGTTGTCTTGACCACCAAAAAACAAGGCCTGCAATAAGCAAATACAAAACTAAATTGTTAAGTGTGTTGTATTAGTTGGGATGAAATATATTGTATGTATAGATACATCACTAAGAGTTAAAAATCAAAATACATTCAGGATACCCATGTCATACAATTCATGACTTTTGATGACCCAGAATCCATGTGTTTGATTACTCTCTTCACGCATTCTCAATTATAAAGTAGCACGATGGTAAAGATAACATGAAAGGTTAAAGTTAGAAAAAGGAACTAAAAAAAGTGTAACACACCAGATTTGGGGTTATGCCACGAGCAACGGCTGAAGCACCAATTGTGTATTCAAGAATCAGGGACCAACCAACCAACCAAGCAACCCTGAGATAAATATAAATATTTAAAATCATGGATTGTTAATGATGATGAAAAATGAATAAAGAAAACAAAATCAATTCACACATCTCCTTCATCTTTAAGAATAATTTTTTAATTTTAGAGTAAAATCAATAATGTCAGTCTTCTCTACATAAATATCCCTACTCAACATGTGGCAGCAGAAAACACACCAGAATTGTTTTGTAATGTCGTTAACAAGCTAATTTTCTCAACTATCATGAGTAGTTCCATTAACCATTACACCGAAACCTCTATTCAAAAATAGGCAAAAAGCAACTCACCCTTCTCCAATGCATATGTATGTATAATGATAAGCACTCCCTGCTGACGGACACCGACATGCAAGTTCTGCATAACACAACGCTGAAAGTGCAGCAGCTATTCCAGCAATAAGGAGTGATATTGCAAGTGCTGGTCCTGCCTGCTCCCTAGCAACTGTTCCAATAAGAATATATACTCCAGCTCCTATTGTAGCTCCAACCCCTGATTTTCAGGAATAATCAATTAACTTTGGTAAAGTAAATAAACGTCTAGTAAAAGGAAGCTAAAGCCTACATATATTACAGATAACATAATTGGAACTTGACAATTGTGCATGTTATAATGAATAGGCCACCATCATTCTTGCGTACCCGGAAACTCAATCAATTTCGGCAACTATCCATTTCCTGTGAGAAAGAAACATTTTCATGCTTCTACTTCTTTGTGTTTCACAAAAGACAACAAAGACAAATTTACTTCCCACATGACACACCTAAGCAAAACTTTCATACATATTGATATTCTCACTCCTTTAACTCACAGCAAAACCATATCAAATCAAAATCAACATAAAGACAAATATAAAAGCAAAATCAACCATCAATCATAAGTAACATCCAATCACATATTATATTCTCTAAGGTCCAAGTCCAAACTTAAACTCAATTAATTAAGTCACAATCACTAATCCAATTTTCTTCATTCCTTCTTATAAATTGAAATTGAAAAGTTAAGAATGAATTACCAATTCCAACAAGATCAACAACAGATAACTTCCTAGCCAATTGAGGATGACCCCTATAATGAACAGAATCAACTTGTTTCCTCCTAATCAAACTTCCAAATCCTCTAAACCTCCATCCTCCTTCTTCTCCAATACCAACACCCCCATTCCCAACTTCCACAATCATTATCGAAATCCAATACTCAAATTCCAATTCCAATTCCAATACAATAATAATACAATTAATATCAAAGTATTGGTGCTATTTTCTTGTGATGAATTTGAATTTGAATTTGAAGAAAGATGAAAACTTTGATGAACCCGTTTGGTTTTGCAGAGGGATAGGAAAGAATTGAAGCGCGATGAGTCAGCAACTTTATTTGCGAACACAGCAACGATATGAATGAGAATAAGATCCTCTACGGACGAATCTATTATAATCCAAAACAATACACCAATTGAATTTTTTAGATTAATTAATTAATGGATAGATATATGTCCATAACATTTTGATATGGGACTCGGCTTCTTTAAAGTTCTTTATTCAAAGTTACAGAATCAGGAAATCTAGTGATTCCTTAAGTTAGATTTTATAATAAGTTAATCCTTTAAATTTAATTTGTTGTAAATTTATTTTTAAGTCATAAATTATTTATATTATTATCAACTATTATGCAACTTCGTTAAAAGACTCTAATGAATCATTTAAGAATGAGATAGTAGACCCGAAAGCATCTTATGACATCAAGTAATTACTTACTAACATTTTTTCTTGTTTTTGAATTCAAGTTTAATTTTACCGATAAATGTTTCATCAACAATATTATAAATAAAGTATTTGATCAATTTTGGTTTAAATTAAGACTGGATAATATATTTATGAACTCTAGTTTTAAGAGCGGTAAATTTGAACATACTAACTTAAGTGAGTTTAATGAAAGCAGGATAATGGTGCAAATATTTTCTGATTTAAAAGACTAACTTGTAACAAAAATAACAAAATTTGAAGGACTAACTTGTTACAAAAACATAACTTAAAGGATCACATATGATATTTGATCCAATTTAAAACATAAAATAAGAAATATCAATTATCAATTAATAAATAGATAAATAAAAGTATATTCACCAAATAAGAATTAATATGGATTAGGATCTTTAAAGTGTAAAGTAGAAAATTCAAGGATTGTTATTATTTCAACAAACACTTGATTTTTTTATGTATCTACAATATCTACTTTAATTGATGATTTTATTGATAAAAAAAGTGAGTTGCTCAATATAGAGGAGTCATAACCAAATATTATAGACACATTACAACGAATCATGAATTTGTTAAAATAAATTAACTCACACTCAAAGCCGTGGATTCAACACCCGTTATTTGTATGAGTATCTTTTTGTTATGTTATATGGAAGTATCTCTATTAGCGCTAGCTGAGTCTTGAGGTCAATCTTTACCATGGTGAATTATCGAAGCTCAATTCACCTACATTTCTCCTCATAAAAAAAAATAACACTATTTTATTTTCGCACTTTATAGATTACTCATTCTAGAGGATCTACAATTCTAACTTTTATTTTGGTTTAATAATCTAGTGGTAAGAATAACACTCACCTTAAAGATGAAAAAGTAGAAAATTATTAATTCTAAATTGTGTCTCAATACATCAAAATGTCTCTACAACTATCAACTCAATTAAATGCACGGACATTGCATTTTCGTCATTTTGTAAAACAAATCTTAGCCATATTTATTTTTCCTAAAATGAAAACACATTTTCGCTAAAAGTTTACATTTAGTCGTTCTTAAGTTAAGATGCAAAAACAAAACAAAAAATTGACCAATTAGATTTTACTCAGCAAACATACATGAGAGAGTAAATCGTTATTATTTTCAAGTGTTACATGTAGAGTTCTTGCAAAAGAATTTTTTTTTTAAGAAATCAAAATGAATTATATTAACAATCGACTATCCCTCCAGCACAAGGTGTGCTGAAGTGAAAAGCTCAAGGAATACAACGAGAGTTCTTGCAAAGGGATGTGCTATGTCTTTGCTCAATGTGCTAGCCTCTCCCTATTGAGTTATAGGGTATATTGACCAAATTCAACAATAGTATGTGATTTGTTTGACTCAACTATATTTTGTTGATGTATGTATTAAATGCGAGTAAGAGATTCATTTTAGTTTTTTCTTTTTTAAGGAAGAGTCATATTGGTTATTAGTTAGGAAGTAGTAGATCTTCTATCAACATATAAGTGAGAAAATATATATATATATTTAATGTATTAAAACGTTGGATGAAGCTATATCGTATTAAAATCACTTGTGCGGTTGTTGAAAATCCAATATAATAATGTATCACACCTCTTCAATGACAAGTCGTCTAGATTCCGACTTGCTAGACTTGTTGGATAGAGGTATGGAAATCATCACATTAAAGTGAAAGTAAAGACATGAAGAAAATATGACATCACTTTTTTATTCAAAACGTTAAGATAGAGTTTATAGATCACCATCTAACTCATATTCCGCTCAATTTTCACTTGTTCAAAACTTCTCCTAAAAAAACAAGTGAGACTTTTAAATCACATCCACTGATCAAACTATAGCCAACTCAACTTGACGATCATATGAATCAACATGAACCATCAATTGCGTATTTTTTTCAACTACATAGGTATTGCGCATCGAGTTCAACTTTACCAAATCTCATCCAATAATTTCTCGAAGTACTCAAAAGGCTTAAATCATCTGGACTCTGGAGATAGCACTGCTAGTCTGATTATAATATCACAATTTTTTTAAATAAAAATATATTTACTCACACTTGACGGATTATGTACATGACAAACAATGTCGTTGTTTGCATGATAACTCACTTCGCTACCCATTCTTCTGGGTCACAATATTAGTAGAAAAACGATAAAACCATATCCACTTCCAGACCAGAGTCAGAGCAATGATTGAATCATAGAATAATTACTTCCACTCCAAGCCAAATATGTTAGTTATCCTGTGAGTCCGTGACTTATGCTTTTAAGTACAATAGACAAGCAATTGTATATATGATCATTAATGAAGTAGGGCTTATACCCACATATGTACGGTTGTCAGTTTACTTTCTTTGTAGAGATACTTGTCATATACGATGACATGTTGGTTGGTATAGGATCGTAGCACTTGGGTGACATAGACTTGGGTGACATTTGTGACATAGACTTGGGTGACATTTGTTAATCACAATGTCACTCAACTCTATGTCACCTAAGTATTATCCGTTGGTATAGTGGTTTTTCTTTTTCTTTTTCTTTTTTTAGAAAGGAATGCAGTCGCTTTTCATTAGTTAAACTTAAAAAATGTTTCTATAGTCTCTTTAAAAAATTGTTCATAAAATTAATCAATCAAAGAAAAAAAATAAACATATTACATCATTACATGGATGTGTTAGTTTAGAAGAAACTGTATATGTTCAGATGACGTGTATTTCTTTCTTTCTATTTTTTAATTAGTAAGCGATCAGATTAATAAAAATGGGTTAAATAAAACTTGTGCACATGAGACCATCAGCTAAAAAAAGGTGTGTGTTTTACAATCATTTGTTTCGTGTATTGCTAAAGACTAGTTTTTGTTGATAATAATTCAATTTTGATAACTTGTGTCATAGGCACATGGTTAGTTAGTTGTTAGTAATTAATAGTTTAGTTAGTCACTTAATTTTCAACTACTTTTTTTTGTTGTATCAAACTCTTGTGTAAATAATGAATTCTCCCATTTCTAATCGATTTCATCACGTGTGAACTCAGGTTTAATTGTGATTTTACCCGAATTCAAAATTACATGCAGCCTAACACGAAATTCATGACTATAAAATTGGGAGGTTAACAATTTAAAACGCAATTGTCACAACCTTGCACACAATCAGACTATCATTTTACTCGCAATTTTTCACTTACAACCTTGCACACAATCAAACTATCATTTTTACTCACAATTTATCCTTCCTTTGTCTTTTATTTACCTATGTTTTCAGTAGTTTATATTTATAGTACTAAAAAAATCCAACAATGTGTACTTAAAACTCTTTGGAGAAGTTAAAAACCTACACATGAGATGCATAGTTCATTCCTTACGTAATTGCGAGCTACCAGTTGAATCATTGGTTTGTCCGGGACATCAAAAATCTGAAGACTGGCCCTATATGAAATAGTAAGGAGGTGGAGCACCTCAGATATTACACAAAATCTCATCTTTTAAACCACGAAGCTAGAAAATGATTAAAAAATGCATGACTGAAGTTACAAAATTAAATGAATACAGAAAAAATATTAACAGGAAAAGAAGAATAAAAATATTAAGGGAAGAACTGAAGGCTGGTATGGGTACCACTAACCCATCAAAGTTGTCCCAACGAAAACCTGCATCCAACGGTTTATGGATCTCATCATTTCTGAATTGAATTGAAGAAATAAACCAAGTGTCATACAATAACACTGCACATTGACATAAATTTTTACAGCCTGAAAATATTCTTTAAGAAACACAACTATCAAGTAAACCAATACCAGTTCTTCATGATGTACTAGACAAGCTTCCATACAATGGTCAACGTCATTAATTATTGCTACCACTCAATCCTTGTAATCATATAATCAAAAATCAAAAGAAAAACAACAATGGTTTTGTTACAATGGTGGCTATCTCGGCCTCCTTTTTTACATTGTTTTGCATTCCTCCCCCCTTCTCCATCCAAATAGGGGGCTTATTGTTGTCTCTGCAATGGAGTGTAATCTATATTTGAGCCTAACTAACAAGGAATGGAAGCTTACTTTGTCAAGCTTCTTGCCCTGGACTCCGATCATTGTTAACACCGTCAGAAAGGTTAACCCATAAGTTCTGACCTCTTTCCACTCCGTTTTCCCAGGTTTGTTGTCTTACGCTCCTATCATTAGTCTCACCGCCATCAGAAACTTGGGCCCACACACTTCGGCATTTTCCTTCACCACTAAATTCCTCTTCGCCTCCTGCAACTGTCTTAAGCAGTTCTGATTGCAGCAACGGACAGTTTTCTTTTAGATACTCAAAACCATCAGACTGCATCACAGCTGCAATAAACAGAATAAAGAAAAAAATGACATTAGAATCGATTGTTTTACAACTGAGGGACACTACTTGGTCATTTCCTGATTTTTAGGCAACCACTGAAAATGAAAATCACAAGATAAACAGATATTATCCAGGATGAGCCACTGAAAAATATTGGAAGTGCAAATTGATGAGCACAAGTCTACAGAGACAATTATTTAACAGTAACTACAGCACAAATATAACCTAAACTGGGTGGCTGAGCAAACATTCTTTCTTCCGTTTCTGGACCCATTTATACGACTACTGCCTGGGACAAATAGGTCACTGAACACCTTTTGATCAAATATTATTTTTCATATTTCAGAAACAAAAATAAAAGAGACAGATAAATAAGAGCAAAAACACAAAATTAAATGTTTTATGAAGGGATTGAATTTAAGCACCGTTGAAACTAACTGCTAGACCTCTTACTCCCTCATATACGTAAGTTCTTCCATACAATATTTTGTCAATCATGTTTCCTTAGACTTGAAAACAAAGGGAAGAAAGAAGCGGAATACTGAAGATTAATCTGATTGTATTTTTTGATGATCAAGTAACAGAACTTGGTCCTCCCAAAAAAAAAAAAACAGAACATGGTAGAATATATAGGACTCTAATAAAACTGTCCTAACTGAAAAGTTACAAGGGAATAAAATCTGGAAAAAAAATTATAATTTCATAGACAATTATGTTAACTATGCTAACTGTTATGTTGTGCTATAAAATGTAGAATCTTTTAGCATGATTGAGTTATACATGTGTTGTTGAAGTTATTCCTGTCAAGCTGAAAATCAAAGTGATGGTCTATCACTAATGTGAAGAGTTTACAACTTGAATACAGACATGTTAAAAATGCTCAAAAGCAGCGCACAAATTCCTGACGCTGGAAACATGACCTAGGCACACTAATGAACACATCTCTGGAGTGTAAAGTCAATTTGAAATGAGAAATTTAAAAGCTAACATCCATGCCACAATGGAAGCGACCAAGACCTAAATAAAGTTATCAAGGACTTCAAAATTTCCCAGAAATAGCACAAAAGCCATGAAGCTAAAAGCATAAACCATGTCGCCACTATACGACTCATCTATGGGGTTGAAAGGATCATGAGACCGGTGCTATTTGAAAGCTAACATCAATCCCTACAACTCTAATGACGGCCTTGAAGTCAAATATTGGTGTTTTGTTTCTCGTGTCATTTTGATGGGTACCAATATTGGTGTTGGAAGTCGACGATTCAATTCTGATGGGTACCAATCAAGAATTCACTCCTGTTTTAAAATATTTCCATTTTGGATACCAATCATGTCTACTAAACTCCCACGAGGCTAACTCAGGTGAACTGTGTAAACTTGCTAGGAATTGCAAGTTAGATCCCAATTTTGCAAGTCTGACTCATTACAGTGGGGAGCTTGGGTGGATTTCGGAGGGGGCCAAAGAGTTATAAACATACTATAAATTATAAACTCAATATAAGTTTAAAGAATTCTATGTGGTGCAGTGGTAAGATTCGGTTGTTTTTGTTATCATGACTGCAGCTCGAATCTTATCATTGCCTTTTTTTATGTTTACACTAAAAATACAATTGAAATGCTAAAATGTTGTAAAACAGATTCGATCCTGTGTCTTTCGAGTTGCAGAGGCGCGCATAACCACTGGGCCACCACAAACATTGTTAAATAGTATAGAGCACTTGATATACAAATGTACACACACACACACACACACCTATTAAGGAAAAAAAATTGGGGTTTGACCAACCTCTGTCCCGACTATGCTCCGCCACTGACTGAATGCCAAAAAATTACCCAATATTATGGCAGTGCTGCAACGTCACTTGCGTACGATTGCGATCCCATCCTGGCATCACAGCACACAGCCCAAACAGATCCATCAATCTGTTTCTTCACTTCAATTCCTTCTTCATGTGAGTTTAGAACTCCCAAGAATAACTTTGACTTCGTTCCCATTCCCGAGCCATATACAGAGCAATTCTGAGGCTCCCCAGCTGTCTCATCCAGCATGGCTGCTAAATTTACCACGTCACCCAGCTATGGTGCCAAGTTGTTACATGCCTTGAAGTAGACCTAAGCACAGGTCTTGACTCTTGACACAGACAAAACCTGCTTGTGACATATAATGAAATCTAGAAAAAGAACGGGATGTAGTACATCCATCCTTGACAAAGTCTTCCGTAGATTACTCAAATTGGGGTCATAATTTGATCTCCTTTTTACCGAGAAATTTTACTGATTATAAGAAGATTTTGACGGTTAATATCTTTTCTTACATTTTGTTTATATTTGTTGGCATACTTTATATAAATTTTCATTTACTCTTCGCGGCTATATTAGAAATAGTGGCTTTAGGCAACCAAATATTGAATACCTAATTTGTATAATTACTTCTCTTGTAATTCCTATTCAACCAACAAAAAAAATCAAAGGTATTTTTGTCCAGATAGGTAAAGTAAACTTTCAAAGTACGCAAAATTCAAGGCAATCGTCTTAAAATCAGGGTGTTGGAGGTTTTATAAGACTTAGGTCTCCGTCCTTCTCTATTAAAAATCAATTGCCAACCTTTGTTGTTTTAACCACCATTGTCTAACTTAGGTTTTCGATTTTTTATAATTTTAGTAAAATTGATGGAAATTCCATATTTTTTTTAAACTTTCTATGCGCCGTAGTCGTGACCTCCTCAACTCAATACAAAATGAAAGACATGGAAGTACAAGAAGAAAGAAACTGATAATATTTTCGACAGAAAGGTCCAAAGGTAGAACATTGAATTAAATAGGAAACAAAAGTCATCGATGGTAAAAATATTATATTGGTACCTCTCCTTGAAGATCCGATACTTCAAATTTTGGTTAAGTATTAGCGTCTTCAGCGTATCTGTTGGAAATTCTGCCTTAATTGTGGCATTTAAGTTGCCTTCATTGCAGCTCCCAACAGCACCAATGAGCTATGTGTGAGGGATTGGTATAGTCCCACATCACCTAGCGATCTGACCTATGTAGTGCTTATAAAAGCTTTGGATGTCTTCACCTTACAAACCGATCTTTTACAGGTTAGTTAGGCCCAATCCAAACCGAAATTCTAAGATAATATTAGAGTTTATCCTAGATCCATTATTGGGCTTCCCGCATTGGCCGCACTCTAGATCCACGGGCTTGGGCATGAGGGGAGTGTTGGAAATTCTGCCTTGATTGCAGTCTGCCCCTAGTCACATTAATTGTGGCATTTTGGTTGCCTTCGTTGCAGCCTCTAGCACCACCATTGAGCTGAGTTGAGGAGTTGAGTTTAGTCCCACATCACCTAGAGTTATGATCTATTTAGTGCTTATAAAAGGTTAGGCAATGCACATCTTACAAACCAGTTTAGTAAGGATGAGTTAGGACCAATTTAAGCTCAAGTTTTCAGAGTATCCAACACTGAAACACATGTGAAATGCCTACATATGAATCTAGGAAGTATCCTTCAACTCAGTTATTTTTATGAAATTGACCAGTAAGTTTGGGATACGGTTCCAAAGACTGGCCTTAAAGCTTCTAGTACAACTTTGTTTGTCGTCATGCAGTGAGAACTGAGAGGAATTGGAATACATACTCCTTTACCTATTCTTTGAAGAGAAACAAAATGAATCTGAAAAGTATAGAGGATTTTATTTGCATTCCAAGACTTGACTTTCGCTAGAGAAAGATGAAGGATATGCTAATGCAGAGATGAAGTTGTGGGACACAGTATTTTCAATTGTGGATCGAAGAAAATAACAGTCTGTTCAAATTCCGTTACAAAACAGTGTTATAGCACCACTATAGCCGCTATTTGACAACATTTTGTATTAAATAGCGTATCCCGTAACAATAGTGATTTGTTCAAATTTCGCAATGCTACGCACTATAGCATCACTATGGCCGCTATTTAACAACATTGATGGGACATAAGTGGAGAAGCGCATGATCCGCTTGATGATGGTGTTGGGCTTCTTAAATTGGCAGACTTGTCACTTGACGAACAACGCATGGTGTTGTCTCTTGACGAACTAGGCATAAAAACTAAGTTTTCTTTGGACAGTGGGATTGACAAAACAAGAACGATACAATAAGGATCAAATGGTAAATAATAGGCAATTGTATAGAATTGAGACATTTTGGAATAGGACTAATGATGTTTCTTGTGACATTGGGTTGGGAAAAAATATGAAAATTTCGCGACAACTTTGTAGAGAAAGAATATATTCTAATATGGGTAGCGAAGATATGTATCTCTACTTTTCTAATTTCTATTATGATAATTATATACTAATATCATAATGCATAAAAGAGAAATTAATAATATCTATTTATATATATTGTGCATTTATATAAATGTTTATAGTTTCTATACATTTGTGTGTATAGGCTTCCGACCTATGCGATATTTTTCCCACTACAAAATGGACCAAGATATGGTTGATCCCACAAACACCCGGAAAATAAAGATCGTTTGCCTCTGAGTCTAGAAAAGGATATTTCTTCCACAATTATTATATAAACAAGACGAAAAAATCTTCAATATCATTTACCATTATCAAACCATATAGCTAGGCCAGAAAATATTCCAATGACATATGTAACACAAGAGCTGGGACTGGTTTGTCAAATGAGAGTGTCATTTTATAACCACTCTTCCATTTCCTACATTATAGTATAAAGTAAAGATATTTATATTTTGGAAGATAATAATCTTTATTTCGTAGATACACTGCATAGAAACCTGACATAAAATGACTTGGATAAACAAAGTGATATCGATATACTATAAGCTCAAAAATAGCTGACTATACTTTCGTGGGAAATAAACAAACTCACCAACAAGGTTTTCAGCAGAAAATTGTAGACAGATGGCCTTTAACTCTGTGGCATGATAGCTATCAGCAAGAGCCAGAATATAGGCAACAGAATCTATAGATATATCTTTGCAAAGTACAGACTCACACATCAGCTTAAGTCTAGGCAAATCATACTTTTCTGCAGCAGCTAATAATTTTGCTGCAAATGTTTCAGATATTGAAGGCAGGAACGATGAACTTGACATGAAGAACTCTTCATCTTCTATAAGAGTGTCTCGATAAATAAAATGAAGCAAAGCCTGCTCAACAATAGAACTCAAGAAACATCAGATAACCAAGCAAATAATATGCAACACTTGATTAATTTAATCAGCACATGCATGTCAGCATGGAGCATGGAATAAACATAGCTACAAAAGGACAGAGGGAAAATGACACTTTAGAGGAAAAAGGCTACCTTGAAAACCTTAGGTTCCATGTCCGTAACAACTACATCACGGTCATCTTCCTCCATACTATTGAAAAACTCAGTTTCAAATGCAGTTGACCGAGCTGCCATAACAAGTTTATGTGCGTGAAATCTTTCTCCACCAACAGAGAAAGTAACATCAGATCCTTCCTCATTCTCTAACAGCATGCCAAAATGCGATCCAATGTCAGATTCAGGAACATGTATGGTGGTCAATTTAGAACAATCAATGGACGACACAACCACACCAACAGTGCAGTTTATCTTCAAGCAGTCATCCTTAAGGAAGGACGATGCCTCGAGTTGAGCACGTTTGAAAAACCGCTTATACCCCCTAACACAGAAACAGTGTATCATTGGTTAGTTCATAAAGTACATAGCAAAATGGATGGAATAGCTAACTACTCCTAATTATACATAAAGTATATCACAACATCAATAGTTTTTCATCAGAATGTTAGAATAAGAAAATCACCAATTAATAGGAATCAAGCGATCCTTCGTTTGTTTTTTAAAGGAAAATCCGTTAAGAATAAACACATGCCCAGAAGGAAATAACTCCATGGAGAAACATTATTACGAATCAAGATAACAAAGTCAAAAATTAAATAACAATAAAGAGCAATCCAAGTAGCACATAGTACAGTTTATATCTCGACATCAGGATAAAACATTAGAATACGTCGCTTAGCTTCTATGAAAAGTGTACAAGCAAGGATATATCATATACACAGTCACACCCTTGATTCAATTCAAAGTGCATTGTAATCTTAAGTCGCTGTAATTCAAGGACACGATACATCTTAATTGGTACAATTTACCAACAAACTGACTTTAGATTAGAATAAATTTTTCAAAGAAGTTAAAGCTAATAATGAATCAACCCAAACCCTGTCATAACAAAACTGCGTAAGTGCATGTTTAATTGGCGGGTGGAATTGTCAGAATCACTGCAAGCCAGTCCAATTACAGTAAAAGCTACACTTCGGAGCTTCTGCCACTGCGATTTTGATAAACTCACCACCCACACAAAACATACACTAAAACTAGTTTAAATAAACATTCTAATAATCACTTCTACAAGAACAAAAAAAACTCCTATAGATAACAACTTCCACTCTAAGTTGAAATCACCTCCGCATCTCAATTTTCCCCGATGCCATACGTAGCCCAATAAGTTGGCGTCCCAAACTAAAATCATATTCAAACTTAAAAATGAAAACCTAATCCAAAATCCAAACTAGTTATAACTCTAACTACAAAATTGAATTAAAATTGACAATAAGTATGAAAATCGAAACTCACCACATGCTGCCGCGATACTTAAGAGTATAAGGACCACTTTCAAGAGAGCGATCAAAATGACTATGAACCTTATGTTTGCCATTAGGACTCTGATCAAGCAAAGTGAGTTCAAAAAGAGCTCTAACATCGGTACCTTCAGAAGCGAGAGCAATGAAAACAGAAACATAAGCAGAATTATCTTCTGGGTTTTTACCGTCGGGGTAGAAGTAAATTGCCCATTGATAACCACCGACGGTGAAAGTTTCGCTGGCTATGTGTTTACCAACTCCCATTCCTTTTGCAAGTGAGTAGCCTTTGATTACGAACTTGTGTGAACCGTTAACGGTTTCTGTTACGGAACGGGAACTTGTTCGTGATGACAGAATGCTCATGATGATGGTGATTGTTGCTTCTGGTTTTGCTCTTAGGTTTTTTGAAGGGAAATGGATTTTGCTGGAAACTCAAAGTTTATGTAGATCGTTCTAATCTTTATTTTAATAATATTTCTTTTTCATATAAAGTCATAAATTGGTATTTATTCAATGATAAATCAGTGTCAAGATCGCAGTCCAAAACATAACTTAGTATAGGTGTGATATAGTATGTAAGAGTCGGATTCGAACCTCAATCGAAAGCATGACTCAAAGTAGGTGTAATTGTAACACTCGGATTCGAACCTCAAATTTTCTAGTTATTTATTAAAATGTTAGTGTTGAGATTTTTTTTTATTTATATTTGGATTATTCTTACATATATGCCCAAAAAGTTTAAATATGACGTTTGTCCTTGAAAATATGATTTTATTTATTTATTTATTTTAGTTCATGTGTTTTGTTTTTTTTATATGAATCCTTCAATCATAATCGTTTAACTTTGGTCCTTGATGTGAGTGGCTAGTAAGAAAACGAGAAGGTAGCTAAGAGTTACACTTGTTACTAATGACATGATAGATGATGATGATGCGGTAAAAAATTGAGTTGAGTCGTATATAAGGGGTGCAGATCCAAAAAAACTCTAATTTTTTCAATTCCATCCCTCTTCTTCCTTATTTCTCCTTCCTACAACCTTATTTACTTCGTCTTTGTTCATATTTGCAACTCTCTCTTTTATGCGACTATGTCGTTCTCGTCAGGTATAACTTCAACTTGATTTTAATTATCAGAGTGTGGTTGCAAACAAATAATGTGGATATTCATATTCAACACCGATGAAAACCCTAAACGACGTTTTGGAAATGTCTAAATTGAAATGTGAGTAATTTTTGCCAAATCTAAACTCATTTTTTAATATGATGTTTTTCATGTTGAATGTTCATGGTTAGGGCTTATATTTATTGGTGTTACTTCTTTTTTTTCTTTCCTTTTATTTTATATAAAATTAAGTTGTCAATTTTTTATGTGGGATGATGAACTTGATCTCAAATCCATACATGTACAACCCATATCAAGTGAACCCAGATGAAGAGTGAATACTTTGGTTGATATTTCACAATTAGGTGTAGTGCAACAATCATGTGGTTGTAGATGTTATGAGCTTGTGAAAGACATTATGAAAGAGTTTGACACGGAAAAATGATAAGATGAAGCTTGACGATAAAAGAAAGAAGTGGAAATTGTTCATGGTGTTGCTAATGTTGTCTTAGTTTATTTTCTTTGCATATTTTCCAGGGGAATTGGATTATGGGAACTTTGTAGTTCATTATTTTGTCATGTGTTTTTATATAACAAGTTTGATATAATGAATATTAAACGTAAGAAGTTTATTTGTAATGTTCGGTCTAACTTTTCGATTAATGAAAAATGTTGATTGAGTTGTCTCAACTAATGGTCGTATATTTTACCCTGTCACCAGTGGTCATTAAATGTAGGGTTTTAACCAAACACAATTTCAAATAATGGGAATAACCATAACTTAATAACCAAAAGTTTTAGATTACAATTTGTAAATACATTCAACTCTAAAATTATATTAGCAATTCGTCAGATGGTTTGAACTTCTTAAAAAAAAAAAAAAAAAGGTTGTGTTAACGGTGGCATTTTGGGTAGAGTTCCTTTTCTTTATTTGGGGCTGCCTATCGGCGGTGATCCTCGCAAATTGAAATTTTGGCAACCCTTGATTGACCGTATTAAATCCAGATTATCGGGATGGAAGAGTAAAAATCTATCTTTGGGTGGTCGTTTAGTTCTTCTAAAGTCTGTCTTGTCCTCTCTTCCGGTCTACTTTCTTTCCTTCTTCAAAG
>Ga0315915_1000100_pt1 | contig 61494 bp, 41 predicted proteins | sample MpolbnodulesMG_FD_207738 | JGI IMG/M metagenome (GOLD analysis project Ga0315915, IMG submission 207738) | Medicago polymorpha root nodule microbial communities from Los Angeles, California, United States - branched nodules | ecosystem: Host-associated > Plants > Roots > Nodule | place: USA... | reverse complement strand
GTGTAAATTTTTGCTCATAAACTGGGTGAGCTCTTGTGCTGGATCGCTTCTCTAATATATATTTTTGAATGAATTTAAATCCTTACTACTACTGTCTTGTGGCTAGCTAATAATTGAAAGGCATGGTTGGGTGGCTACTATTGTCTTTTGCATGAGTTATAGAATTAATAGGCGCCTGATGATCAAATATTCTCCATCACCATCATTGACACAATAGCACAATGCTAGCCAGTGTCTGGTTATAGAACAACTATTTTTTTACACAAAATTCAGCTTATAATTTTTTTTATATAAGAAACATTTATGGTAAAAAGATGATACCTCAGTCATTTCAATGTATGGAAGCACTTGCGACTCAAATAACACTTCCCAAACATTTACATCCCAAAAAGTTAAACAGAGGTGCTTTATTTTCTTTATATATAAAGGTAAGTAATCATTATTCATGAGGATCAGGAGTGTGCGGCCATTGTATTTTGAATGCTATAAATAGGATATATCTCACACAAATTAACAAATTAACTATCTCCATCACCTTTTTTCTGATTGCACTACTAAACCCCACATTCCCACTCACCCCAAAACAACAAAACCTGAAAACCTCACCACATTAATACAGACACCATTGCTATTTCATGCAATGAAACACTGAACCTATACACTTATAACCTTATCTTATCTCCTATAGCGACTCATGTTGTTCTCATATGGTACAAGTACATTATTACTTAATCACTCTGCACGTTGCTTTTATTATTCACAACTACACGTTGCTTTTATCTTAAACATGTACAAGACATGATTTTCCATCACCAACTAAAGCAAAATCACTATATATGACACATTTTTTTGTTATTGATAAATTATGTCACATTTTCATTAATTCTCATTCACTTAAAATGGATAAGTACAAAATATATTTTACATAATACGGAGCCAAAGCTAGCTACCACCATATATATAACCTCTCGTCGTACTGCATCTTGCACAAGTTTTTTTTAACCATGATGATATTGACCGACTTTGTCGATGATTAATATCTATCGAGAAATTTGTCTAACCATCTTTAGTGTGGTCTCTTCTCTCAATCATGTGTTCTTCATCCACCATGTTCAAAACCAAGTCCAGATCCATTTGAGCCAACATCATTGTTACAAATAGTTGTACAAATTTACACTACTTTTTCTAGACTAAAATTCATATTAGAAAAACACACTCAAAAACTTAAACAAAGGATAATTCATTGACATATTTCAAGAAAGAGGCCAATTAAGGACATCATCATACATGATATCAGGAATGTTGACACCTAAATGATCATGAGAATCAAGTGTTGATGATAGTGTGACATCCTTTTCTGGATCATCAAAAGTTAGTCCAGAGAGGTAATCATTTGAAGGAGGAGGGTGAACAATCTCTTCCTTGCAATCCTCCTTTTTCACTGATGATGATGTTGATGGATAAGAAGATGAGAGAAAAGGGCAATCTTGTTTGGCTGGAGTTGGGAAAGAGTTGTCAAAGCTAAGGAACATGGAAGAGTTGTCAGAAGGAGAATCCACTATGATCTCAGGGCTTTGCAAGATTCTACAAGTGTGATGGCCATAGTAGGTTGTTTTGTAAAGAGGTGGATCCTCTTGAATTTGTTGCACTTGTTTTGTTGCTTTGCAACCTTGATCATGTTTGTGAGTGCACCTGTAATAGTTCCTGCAAAGCACATAAATATATATTTAGCATATAGAAGAGATATTAAGAAAGAAGAAATAGAGGAATTGTTTTTGTGTAAAGCTAAATATTAGTTTTAAAATTTGAACTAAGATACTCCTTCATCCCATTTAACATTTGATTCAAATCAGTTGACCTACTCAATCTCTTAAAATGTAAAGAAATTAAATTATGTATACATTTTTTTTAGGGATAAATTATGTACACATAAAATCATATATAAAATGATATTATCAATCATTTTTACTAATTATTAAATCTAATCTCAACGGCTAATCGTAGTTTAATTAAATTAATTAATTTGAAAATCAATTAACATGAAAATGTGTTCAAATAGTGAAATTTGATTGGATTGGATGACATCCTTAAAAGTAAAATGGGTTTGTGCTTGATTAAACTCGTATAAATATACCTTGGGAAATCGGTGTGCAAGATCTTTTTTTGACCATACTTTCTCCATTGATGACCATCTTCCACGAGACGTTCAGACTCCTTCTCCCATGATTGTGAAACTTTTCTGAAAAAGAATCGCACAATTGGATAAGTTTTCTAATTGTACACAAAACTCAAAACCAATCAATTTAGGACTATGAAACAATCAAATAATTTTACTGCCTCAGCCAAAACCATAATAACTAGAAGAAACAACAAAATAAATAAAGCACCACAAACAAAAACAAAAATGAGAGGGCATATTTACAACATAGTCCTTTCATCACATGTGGTGGATATGATGACAATGATGATGAACAATAATTGATAGGGTCCAATATTACTCATATGTAAAGGACAACCAATAATAAGTATTAATTAGCAATTATAATCGCTAATCATACTAAAGAACAAACTATACATTACCTCATCTAAAAGTTCAAATAAAATTGAAATTATATAAGTCAAGAAATAAGAGAAAAAAAACAGCTAAAATAAAATATTTTCCAAAGGAAAAACACTATATACATTAAAACTATGTATATATAAATAAAAAAAATCATGTATAAATTGTAGATGTAGAAAAGTGGATATAGATATGTTGGGAGAGATCCATGAATAGCATGTGTATGAAAAACCATAGGTTAAAATAGGTCAACTATTTAAACAGATCTCATATAATAAAAAAAAATGGATATGTGGAAGCAAAACTAGTAATTAGTAATCAATAATTAAATACCTTCTTTTGTAACAGCCTCTACGTTCCTTAACAATGGAAGTACTCTTGCAATTACTCTCTAAAGAATCTTCAGATTTGGTGAGTTGCAAATCAGAGCCTTCTGAAGTAGGATTATTGTTCAAGAACAAGAGAGAATTAGTAAAGGTTGTAAGCACTTTCTTTAAAAGATCTTCAGCAAATGGTGTTGTTGATCCATTAATATTATCAATATCACCACTTTCATTCAGAATATTTTTTAGTTGGTTTGCAAGTTCACGCCCTCTTAGTAATTCATCAATTACTTTTCCACGACCACTACCATGAGCTAGATTTTCATTTTTCATTTTTGGTATTGAAATCTTAGGAAGCTAGATATTGGTGAATTTTGTCACACACTCGTTTTTTCTCTTATCTCAAAAAATACACATAAACACTGAGCTCTTATATAATATATAGAAACTTGGTGAGTGTAGTGTGGATGTGTAATATGCCTTTGCACATGCTTTGAAATTTGGAGGAACCTTGGCATGAAATTTCCAACTTCTTGTAACAAGAAACATAGTTTCGAACGCGCGAACTCAAAGCGTGACGTACACAGCGGTTTAGGATGTGTTATATCAAACGTGTATTGCTTTGGATCTTCGCGTGAAACATTGAATGGAGAATAGCGCGTGGGTAACAAATGCTTACGGAGTAGTGATGACGTCACAAAAAAGTAGTGTGATACGTCATGAACAGGTGGCGTTTTTTGATTGGTTATAAAGCGAGCAATAGTCGCCAATGTTTTTGGCTGGTGTGGAAATGAAAACTTTTATTTTGCCCCTGAAATTAGAATTTTTCGAATAGAGAAGAAACCATTGAGGTACGGACAAGAAGAGGGTCGTTTGAAAAGTTGGATGCCCTACAATACATAAGCTTGGATAAGGTTCAAAACAAGGGCATCTATTCAATGTTATAAATTTAAAACAACAAAATAGGTATACCAGAAATAATTAAAATTAAAAAAAGATTTGCATCTGTTTTAAAATAGAGTATACAAATTTATTTTCACATATAGGCTCAGACCACTATATTTACACTTGCACAAAATACTTACGTAAAAATCCTCATATAAAATCTCTTGGGATAAAAGTAATATTGTTTGGCCAAAAGTCTTGCAAAGGAAAACCATAAAGAGTGCTCCTAGGGTATTAGTTAAGAAGACAAATTTAAAAATGTTGTATTGGGAGATGGTGAAAAATGGTTATTAGACTTTTTAAAAGTTGAAAAATTGTTGAATTCAATACAAACTTACTATTTTTAGTTTCCTTAACTAGTGACCTAAGGACACTGGTTAGCAAGACCATTTTGAAAAATATAAATCACTTTAGTACTCAACAACACTACAATAGAATTTCCTCGTACGGTATATCACCTATCAGAGCACGGGTCACCAACTAACAATATGAAACAATTATGTATTTACAATCATGTTCACGTAAACAACGAAGAGTCAAGTAATCTCATAATCATATTTACCAAAAGTGAGGTAATTCAAAGCCGATACTAAGAGTCTAAGAGTGAATTGTTGAGTCATTAGATTAATGTTGTTAGAGTGAGTGAGTGCAAATACTCAGCTTCATCCTCAAAGGATTGTAATTTCTATTTTGTAAACTCTAATCTTATCTAATGATTTATGCAATTATGTTTTTATCACTTATCTTATTCATTTCTATTTTTGTGTTTAAGTTCATTATGAACTAACAACTTTTGTGGTTAGAGAATGATTAGGTAATAATTATGTTTGCAAGTTCAGTTTGTTACAACATTTAAATCTTATTTTAAACTAACTATTTTAATGTTAATATTTAGAAGTAAAACTTGATCACTTTTATTTTTGATATTATAGTTCCCTGAGACCAAGAAGGTATGTGAATGAAGAAAAAAAAAATTGATAAGAGTTATGTCCCTAAGTACCGAGAGGTGACATGAACAAAAGAGATGATTTTGATCGAAAACTAGATCTTGGAAGATCTCGAAAGCGTTGAGATCTAACTAGGACAATATATTTTCATAGGCAAAGACTCAATAGCTATTACTATTGTGGAGATGTTGATGACCTAACCTAGTAACGTTGCATGTTAAGTATTGTGATTGTACCCCAAGAGGACATCTTCACATGCTTAACATGATGGCTGAGTTGAAAGACCCCAAAGGCCCCCAGGTTGCCAGGAAGTTGTGCGAAGCTATAGCTACCTACATGTCATCATCAAGAAGTTGTAGCATTTTAAATCTTGCAAACCTCTATCTTTACCGTTACTTCTTTAACCACACTTTGTCAATTGAATTTCTAAATCTTTTTTATATGCTTTGTTTACTTCTGCATTTTACTATTTTAGAATCTTAAAACCTTATCTTTGTTCTTTTACACTTTGGATCTTAAATAACTAAACTTAGCATTTGAAAATACTTAGAACATATCCACTCTAATCCTCGTGGGATCGATACTTTACTTACTCTTTATTACTTGTTGCAACAGTGTATACTTGCACTTCGCATGTAGGCAAATAGACAACTATTTTTCGAGCATCAGAACAAGAGAGAGATGAAGGTCTAGAAGATCGAGGCATTGTATTCAATGTCGAGTCTTTTTTCTTCTTGCTATGTTTTGTAATGTTTATGTATAATTAATTCTCTTTATTGTTAGGTTAGGTGTAGTTTCTACGATTCTAATGTAGATACTTAGCTTGTTCTGGATGGTTATATATAAATTTTGTTTCACTATATCGATGTTTCTATTCTCGAACTTGAACACTTATCTTTAATATTGTAAATTGAACTTATTAAATGGTGTCGTTGTCATGGACTTGTGTTTATATATTCAAACATTTTATTAATTTTTATTATTTTAAGTATTTGTATATTTTGCTTTCATTGTACATAATTTTGGTTTGTAATATAACCATTTTTTTGCTAGTCAAAGCTATTTCTCTTGTTATCTATTTTCTTTTCACATTCTCCATTTATCGTAAGCCTCAAGAAAAATATAAATTATATTTCTAAAAAAACAAAAACAAAAAATTGTAAATATGTTAAGACTAGAAAAAATATAAGTTGTTTGATCACGAATAGTCTAAAGTGAAAGTGTGGATTAGAGGGATTGCTCTATAAGTACCAAAGTGAAAACCTCACAGTGAGGACTGAAATATCCTATATTTGGTGAACCAAAGTATTTCTTGTGCGTATATTTTCTAACTCTTACTCTTTACATTATTTATATATGAATCACCAGATTATTTGTTTTAACATGCATGTTACTGTTTCCCAAGAACACGTTGGAGAAAGGTATTTACTAAATGCATGATCAAAATTTAAAAAGGGTCACAATTCGACCCTTCTTTTTTGTGACTATTCATTCTACTTCATATATATCACATCTCCTTGGTTTCATATGAGAAATATTCTTCCATTGTTGTTATTTTACTTTAGAAACAGACTCTTAACTGTGTATTTTGTTGGGTGGTTCTCCTTTGCACACCTTGTACGAGGTGAATCACTTCTTGTGAGTTAATATATATTCTATTTTGGCTTGTTCAAAAAAAAAATACTGATTTATATTTATATGTATAATTTCTTACTTTTATATTATTTTATTTCTTTTTAGTTGGGACCCTTTATCCCTCTCATCAGGTCCAACATCCACACTCTTTTGTATAGCGTGTAAGTTTTGTGGGTTTAAAATACACAATTGTTTCTATATCTACCAAAAAAATATCTCAATATTGTTTTCTTTCTCTTTTAAAATAAGTTAAATTATAATTTTAGTCTTATTTTTTTGGTTTCACTTTGTTACTTTAAATTTTGTTCATTTGATTTTGATCCTTAAGTTCCAGACATAACACACTTTGGTCAATTATTTTTCGATTTATTCTGGACTTTAAATTACAAACATTATACGCTTAGGTCTCTTAAGTTAAAAATGTTATAAACAATTTAACCCATTAAGTTATATATTTTATACACCTTATTCCCTTAATTACAAAGGGCGTAAAAGACTAAAGTGTTTGATCCTTATTCCCTTAATTACAAAGGGTATAAAGATTAAAGTGTTTGATGTTTGTTGAAAATGACAAAGAAATTTAGACACCACATCTCCACCTAAAATCTTATGACATCAAGTGCATATGAGTTCCTTGTCTTGTATATTCAACATTTCTTTCATTTCTAGTTGATGTGAAACATAATTACTAACCTTTCCAACAATGTTTATTACTACTTAAATGAGCAAAATGTATAATATTTGTAGTTTAATAGACAAAGTAGAACGAAGAAAATTAATTGGACCAAAGAATATAGCATGCACCAGCTTAAAGGATTAAAATGAAATGAAGAAGTCTATGTGAAACTTAAAAATAATTTAAAGGATAAAAATATAATTTAATCTTTTAAATATAAGAAATGTAAAATATCACAACTTCCTTTTTCTTTTTTCTACATTAGGCATGCAATGATTATTGGTGGAGGATCAGGGTGTGGCCATTGTTTTATTTTTTCTGATTTGTACTATATATAGCCCACTCACCAAAAAAACAACAAAACATGAAAACAACAACACATCAGTACAGACAATCCTGATATTTCATGCAATGAAACATTGAACCTATCCATATAACCTCATCTCCTACAGTTTATTCAATACTCATCAATATATTACATGTAATTAATCACTCTGCACACGTTGTTTTTTTTTTTGTACAACTCTGCACGTTGCTTTTATTATTCACAACTATACACATTGCTTTTATTTTAAAGAATAAGGCATTTTCTTCAATCACAATGTCAAGCAAATAACGACACTTTTTCTTAATTTGTTGATAAAATTATGTCACATTTTTATTATCATTCATTGAAAATGGACGAGTACAAAACATATTTCACATAATTGGAACTAAATTAAATCTAGCTACCATATTCATCTAACTTCCCGAGTTACATCTTCCACAATTTTTTTTAACCATGTTATTGATGGAAATATCATTTACTTAGTCGATGACTAATCTCAATCGAAAATCTGGTTGGTTGGCTACCTTTAATGGGTCTCACCTTTCTATCCATCGAGTTCAAACCTAAAACCTTACATGATGAATTCAAGCATAGTTTGGGATTCATGCCAACATAACGTTGTTACGCAATGATGCACAATTTGCACTCCTTTTCTAAAATTCATATTACAAAATCACACTCTAAGAAAACAAAGGATGGTTCACTGATCAAAACTTAGTGAATAATCAAATCTCACGAAAGAGGCCAATTAAGGACATCATCATACATGATATCAGGAATGTTGACACCTAAATGATCATGAGAATCAAGTGTTGATGATAGTATGACATCCTTTTCTGGATCATCAAAAGTTAGTCCAGAGAGAGGATGAACAACCTCTTCCTTGCACTCCTCCTTTTTCACTGAGAGAAAAGGACAGTCTTGTTTGGCTGGTGTTGGGAAAGAGTTGTCAAAACTAAGAAACATGGAAGAGTGATCAGTAGGATAATCTACTATGATCTCAGGATTTTGCAAGGTTCTACAAGTATGATGGCCAGAATAGGTTGTCTTGTGAAGAGGTGGATCCTCTTGAATTCTTTGGACTTGTTTTGTTGCTTTGCAACCTTGATCATGTTTGTGAGTGCACCTGTAATAGTTCCTGCAAATCACATAAATATATATTCATTTAGGCCCATAGCATAGAAGAGATATAGAAGTAGAGGAACTTTTTTGTAATAACATTAACAGATATTAATTAGCTGTCATTTCTATGTATCCTTCAACAGAGTTTGAATCAGAAACTCTTTCAATTTAATTAACATCTGACCTAACCCACTTGACCTACTCAACCCTAAGATGCTAAGAAATTAAGTTCATATAAACAGAGTTTAAGAGGAGTATGTCACAAACAAATGAATAGTGTTTGTTTGGACAAACACATATTAAAAGATTTTTTCTAATAATAAAAGGAAATTAATAATAAAATATTTAGTATTTTGAGGAAAAATATTTTTATATGTGTGACTAAACACTATACATTTATATTTGTGATCGTAGAAAATGTCTCAGTTAAAAGACATGCATAAATCAATTTTACACTATTATTAAATCAGGTCAAATCTAACGGTTAATAACAATGTCATTTCTAAGGTACACTCGAAAATTCAAGTGTGTACATTGAGTTTCTCTATTAATAGCTAAATGAGTTTTTTTTTTTTTAAATATTTTCTATCATCATTTACAATTATAATAATTAAACCTTATCCATAAAAAGTATTGCGAAATAAATTTTATATTTATTTCTCATAATAGTGATTATTGATTATTTTCAAGTTAAAATGTAAAATATTTATTATGAATCTTAATAAAAAATGAAATTATATATTTTTCTTATGAAATGATGTTTTCTCAAATATCAAATCAACAAATAACTTTTTAATTAATAAAAATTACCGTTAATTTATTGATTTAGAAAACAAGTGCACTGATACAATACTTTAATTTATGAGTGTATGGTAGAAACTCCCTTGTAAAATGGTTTGCATAGTTAATGTGTCTATTAAACTCGGTATAAATATACCTTGGAAAATCAGTGTGCAAGATCTTTTTTTGACCATATTTTCTCCATTGATGACCATCTTCCTCAGGATTTTCAGACTCCTTCTCCCATGTTTGTGAAACTTTTCTGTAAACGGAATTGCATATAATTTCAGGTAAGTATTCTATTTGTAACAAAACAAAAAGAAAACTCAACCAACCAATGCAATATATATGTATGTATTTAATCAAATAATTTTATTGTGCCAGCCTAAACAATAATAACAAACTAGAAACAGGCATTATTTCAAAAAAAAAAAAAAAAAACAAGAAACAGGCAAACAAATAGAAAGGACATGTCTTCAATGATGATGATCGATAATTGATGGGGTACAATATTACTCATGTAAAGGACAAACAATGACAAAAGTATGGTTGGCGACACAGAAATAATAATAACATAACAAAAGTATTAATTAGCTAATAGTACTGTAATCAAATTAAATAACAAATTGTAACCAAAAAAAAATATTAAATAACAAAGTATGCACTACCTCATCTAAAAGTTCAAATATAAGTGAAATTACATTAGTTAATAAATAAAAGAAGGAAAGTAAAATATATAAGCCAAAATTAAATATTTTCTTAAAGAAAGGAAGAAAAAAAAAACACTATATAGTAAAATCATGTACAAATTGTAGATGTATAAATGTGGTTATAGATATATTGGGAGAATTAGGGATATGTCCAGTGTGTTTGTAAAAATATATGTTGAAAGAAGTCAACTCTTAAATGGATCTCAGATGCACACACATACATAGATTTATAAAACAATAAGAAGAAAAATTATTATGCAATATTAAATACCTTCTTTTGTAACAGCCTCTTCGTTCCTTAACAATGGAAGTGCTCTTGCAATTACTTTCAAAAGAATCCTCAGATTTGGTGAGTTGCAAATCAGAGCCCTCTGAAGTAGGATTATTGTTCAAGAACAAGAGAGAATTAGTGAAGGTTGTAAGCACCTCCTTTAAAAGATCTTCAGCAAATGGTATTGTTGATCCATCATTATTATCAATATCACCACTTTCATTCAGAATATTTCTAAGTTGGTTTGCAAGTCCATGCCCTCTTAACAACTCATCAATTACCTTTCCACGACCACCATGAGCTAGATTTTCATTTTCCATTTTTGGTATTGAAATCTTAGGAAGATTTTAGTTTTGTCACACTAGATTTTTTTTCCCTATCTGAAAAAATATACACAAACACTGAGCTCTTATAATATATGTAGGGGTTAGTATAGTATGTAATAAGGAGGCTTTTATATTTTTATGAGAAAATAAACCAAGTTGTTGCTATTTGCACATGCTTCGAAGATTGGAGGAAACTTGGTATGAAAATTCCAACCCATTTCAACATGCAACTTAAACCCGCACGCGTTAAATGAAAGTGTATAAATTCAACGGTGAGGGATTTTTCCTTTGTGCAGTGTATGGCTTAGGATCATCACGTGGAATTTAGAAGCGAGCTTGGCGCGTGGGTAGAGAATCTGACGTTGTAGTGGTGACGTCATGTTATGGCGTTGCGGGAACGTCATTGGACAGATGGCGCTCTAGGATTTGTTGTTGATGGAGTGATAGTCGCCAATGTCTTAGTTGGTGTGTTAATTAAATGTCGATTATGACCCTGGAATTGGATTTTATGCTTAAAAGAAAGTAGTTTAAACTTTAAAATTGAAGTACATACAAGGAAAGAATAGTTTAAAATTTTGGATGCGCAGTGTATCTTGGATAAGGATCAAAATGGATGCCATCTACGATTATAAATAAAATTAGCAATATATAAGAAGAAATTAATATTAAATATAGTATGATCTAATAACTATGTTTTAAAATTGAATCAAATGTTAATCAACATTGTTTGATGGTAAAACGATAGATCTTAAATCTCCAAGGATTCAGATTCTAACATTGTTAGTGCTAAAAAGAATGTAAATATCATATTCCAGCTTCGTTAAAGTTAAGATGAATGTAAATTATTTTGTAGGTACTCTTTAAACTCTAAGGTGTTTTATATCTTTGATTGGGACATCATTCCTTCACACTAAATTTTAATATTTAAAAAATATTAAATCAAATGTTTATAATTAATGAGCTATGTTAGAGAAGTTATCCCCATGAGAATATTTTAGTTGGTATGGGCGTCACACATCATGCAGAGGCCGCGATTTGAACTTTGAATTGTTCACTTATTCAATGAAGAGTAAATAGGCAATTACTCCACTGAAATTGTAAATTCGTCAATTACCCCATGAAATTAACAAAACTTCAATTACTCCATGAAATTGCACAACGTTAATCACCCCATCTGTGAAATTCTTCTGTTAATCAACATGACGTTTTACAAATACCCCCTGAAGTTTCGCACTTATATGCAAAATGCCCCCCGAACTTGAAAATTTATATTTTTTTTCTTCTTATCCTTGGATCTTAATAAAGTAAGAGTCAAGACACATGGGCCAAAATTGATATATTTGCATGCACCTTTGAAAAATATAGGTTTAGTTAACTAGCAGATTATATTACGCTTGGGAAAAAATCTGAATATTTATTTATTGTATCAAAGAATAAATGAATTAACATGAAGAACGTTACAAGTAAAACCCATTGAATAGGCCTAGGAAAGAAGAAAATATTAAATCTAAAAGTATTGTTGCAATAGGAATACAGAGTAAATCATTTTTTTTTTTCTGAACCTCACTCAATCTTTGTTGACTTGTAATCCAACTCTTGAGAGAACCAAGCATTAGATGAAGCAGAATCTGCATTGAAGTTCCTATATGATGCAGTGAATGGAGCATTTGTCCAATCTGTCTTGACAAAACCACCTCTTGTTGCCCAATCATCAGCATCATTCCATAGACTTGAGTATAACCTCATTGGTTAATTCTTTGGAAATGCAACTCCTTTTGATTCCATGTTCTTGAATTCTCTTATTGGTGTAGAATTGATATTGTTTTTTAAGGAATTCTATATCTATCAATCACAGACACACGTTTAATATCTTTTGAATTAAGTATAAGAGGAAAAAATATATAATTTTTCAAGTTCATGGGGCAATTTGTACATAAGTGTAAAATTTCAGGGGGTATTTGCAAAACATCATGTTGACTAACAGAAAAATTTAACGGAGGGGGTAAATTGATTAACGTTGTGCAATTTCAAGGGGGTAATTGAAGTTTTGTTAATTTCAGAGAGGTAATTGATGAAACTTACAATTTCAGGGAGGTAATTGTCTATTTACTCATTCCATGAATTTCTAACAAATAGACTATTTAACCAAAATAACAAAAATAAAAAGAAGCAATTATGACATTCTTAACATTTTAATTCTTACGTTGTCCCTTCAAACCAATTCACACATCTAATAAATGGGTCATAGTAATTTATAATGCGGTCTAAAGGTAAATAAAGTCTAGCTAAATGATTGTTTCAGTTGAGATTTAAATTTTGATTCTTTATAGCAATTTGTTCTCAGCTAAATTTTATTGACTGCTTACGACCAGTCGATCAGGGTCAGCCATGTGCAAGTGCAACAAGGCCTTTGGCACATGGCCTAGAAATTTAAAAAAGGAAAAAAAAATTGTATCTACGGCCAAAACCTGTCACTAAATGTCCTTTTTCCTTAGGTAAAAGTCGGAAAGACAACAATTGTGTTGTTAATTATGCATTATCCATATATAATTGCCTATTTGTATGTAGGTAAAAGTCATGTTTGAACCATTGCTCATATATTTAACTACAAGTTAGTTGTCTGTCATTAGATTTTTTTTGTCAAAGATTATACGGTGTCTACAAATTATCGGGGATGACTCTGCACTAGATTAACTAATAAATAATTATCTCGATGATAGTGCTAAAATTCAAATAAAAATAAAACTTGGTCCAAAAAGACAAAAAATTGCAAAAATATCTAAGAGAAATGATATTTGTACAACCATTTTAAAACAACTATCTCACGAAATGAGGTTAGTTGCGTGGATCAAGTTAGGCCATAATGTTCTACCATAAATTATATATTGATCCAATGCATTAAACTACCTTTCTTGAAAACCTTAAGGTAATTCTACGGTTTTATGATCACGTGTTTTCCCTATGATCCAGGCGAGCGAAGCACGAGGGGATGGGAACGTCAATAATGAGCAAACACGCATGGGGGATAAGGATGTATGGACTATGGTGAAACCAAGGCGAAGGAAAACATTTCAACTTGTTTTTCATAGACAAGGAAAAGATAGGTTCAATGAGTTCTACAGAGGGTATACATACACGATAAGGGATGGGAAAGGTAGGACGACATGTTAAGAGGGAAAAGGTTATGCATGCAACAAAATCTGTACACGCGGTTACCCGCCCGAACTCATCCCGATTTGACTGGTTTTCCCAGCTTTTACAGGGTTTCTGTATGAGTTTGAGTTTTCCACGATTTCAAAATACGAATATGGGACAAGTAACGAGGATATATTGACTCATCCTAAACACATACCCAAACCCGTCCCAAACATAGAAAATTTCTTTATTACTTATTGATCGTTGTCATGTTATAAAAAATGTCATTGATATTTAAAGATGCAACTAAAGCATTCGATCAAAGAAATGTTAAATGAGCATATTACAGGATAATGTATTATAACATTATCCTTGAGGCTGAAAAAATGATTTATTGTGAAGATAGAGATGTGTCAAGGATATATGAGCCTGTTGAGTACATGAATGAGATTCAATTTTTATCCTTATTGAATATGTGTAGGATGATAAATAAATATATAGAGTCATAAATATAAATAGAAAAGATAAAAATCGTCTCTACTTCGCGCCATTGCCATGCGTAGCAAAGGCACGATGGAAAAAGGCGGCACAATGGAAAAGAGGTTGATCAATGTACATGTTAATGGAGGAATTCTTTTATAGTCACAAACACAAATGAATAGTGTTTGGGCACACACACATTAAAATATTTTTTCCAATAATGAAAAAGAAATTGATTATAAAATAATTTAGTATTTCAAGAAATAACTTTTTTATGTATGTGTGACCAAACACTATTCATTTGTGTTTATGACTATGGAAGAATGCCTCCATGTTCATGTTGATACAAGAGATTTGGGGTCTTTTATTTAACTAAGAGAAATGATATTTGAACAACCATTTTTTGACAACTTTTATGACAACTTTTTCTCTTATACTCACATTGTCTTTCTACTTTCTCTCTCTATTGTTTTGATTTTTGTGTCCCTGCCTAAATTTCTTTCTATAATTTGATTATCCAACAAATTGTCACAAGAAATAGTTGTTCAAATAACATTGTTGTTTGACTAATGTTTGTGTTGATATCTCACACGTTGAACTGAGTAAAGGCTTTCTCACATAGAGAATCTTGGTAGATGTGTATCTCACTCTCTAGTTCGCTTGTGATTTTTTTATTCCTAACCCTCTCACCAAAACAAATGATAGGTCTGCCCCTGTTGAAAAATATTGATGCATATGCCCTTGTTCTTCAATTGATATGGCGAACATGAATTTTTTTTCCAACTTTTTCTGCCATGCAGCCTTTTGCAGGTGTTCTACAAATCAAATGGCGAACATGCCATTTTTTTTTTATGTTTTTTTAATGTTCTCTCTTTCAAATGGTGAACATGCCATTTCTTTTTTTCTTTTTTTTTTTTTCTCTCTTTGAAATGGCAAACATGTCATAAATTTGTTTTTTTGTTTTTTTAGTTTTATCTTCACTATTATAAACACACCATTCCCTCTACAATAAAAGGTTCGATGTAGTCCACGATAAGAATTATTGACCCCCACATGAAGGTCCAAAGTTTTGCCACAATCCAGCCATGCGGAGATTTTAAAGAAAGATCGTCTAAACAGTACTTGCATCTTGACTGAAATGGATGTTTTGAAATAATCACGGAGAAAATATGGATTGTGTCGGAAGACCGGTCATATTCGCAAGAATTGTCCTACTGTTAATCATCGGTAGTTAATTAATTTCCTTTGTAATATATTTTATTTCGAATTATCTTAATAATAATATTATTATTCTTATCATTTAATTCGTCTACTTATTTTGTTAACTCGACTGATAGGGGAAAGGTGCATTTTATAGTAATGAAGGAAAATAGAGGAAAAAAAAGACTTAAGCCATTTATAAAATAAAAAAAATGTAAAACACAAAAAAGAAAATAAAGAAATGGCATGCTCGTCATTTTAAATGTAAAACATGAAAAGAAAAAAACATGGCATGTTCGCCATTTGAAAAAGAGAACACAAAAAAATTATAAAATGCATGCTCGCCGTTTCACACACAGAACGTGCATAAAGAGTTGAAAAAATCGTCATGTTCGCCAAATCAAATGAAGAACAAGGGCATATACATCAATATTTTTCAACAGGTGCAGACCTATCATTTGTTTTGGTGAGAGGGTCAGAAATAAAAAAAATCATTCGCTCTTCTATGTTCTATATCAAAATCTCATTATATAATAATGTTATTTTTTGTCAAAATGACATCAACGTTAGCCAGATCCTTGAGATAATTAAGTTTAATTTTTGGTTTTAACTTAAATCTAAAATCAAAAGTTTATGTTTGACCTTCATGAATGAATGGTGCACACAACCACTTGTTTGTTTAGGATTACACGGTTAATGATTTGTTATTTCAGGATCTCACATTGGGCAAAGTTTTGTTTTTGTGGGGATTAATTTGTTGTATTTTGTGTGCTTTTCTCCTATTTGTTTACCAAATTACCATGTCCCAGGCTAAACATTGCCTCTTAGTAATACCATATGTTTTGAACGGTGTTTATTGAATATAATTCTTTTTAACTTCTTAAAAAAAAATCATAGAACTACTAAAAAAATCATAGAACTTGTCTCCAGAAAAATTTAAGCCTATTCCACCAAATTTAAGCCGTGCACATGTGTCAACAAGTTAGTAATCCCCAACGTAATCACGTGCTCTCTCTGGATAGATTCTTGTACAAACACACACATACGCCCAAGTGAAGTAAGTATATCCATATGTGTTCTACTTTCTTTTATTAATCAAATATATTCGAGGATATAAATGTTACTCTCATTTGAAACTTTTTTTTTGTTACAAAGGAAAATGAGACAACAGAAAAAAGAAAAGGAAAACAGGAACAGAAAAAGAAAAAAGGTAATAGAACCTAGCTAATCCCTAAGGAAGAAGGTTCCATTAGCATCACTTCTTATGAGCATCTCAGTTGGGGGAGTAGCGCGAATGAGGGGATCAACGTCCGAAGAAGCTCCTAGTTTAGAAAAAAATATATTATTATCATTTTGTGCAAGTTTAATATCTTCTAGACTCAATTCTATTAGTTACACGTGTACTACTTACTATATTCTTGATACACCATTATTTAAGGAAGTTTAGAATGATATAATAGCGTAGATAATGGAACGTAACAGGATTTATACTGTTAAGACGTGTTATATGCTGGCTTTGATGGAGTTGCTACATTGCGATCGATTCCATGTTAAAGGAAAGTGGCATAGAATCTGGAAGGTGAATTCCCCTCATAAAGCTCGTAATTTGTTATGGAGGATCTGCAGAGAATGTGTTTCAACGCGTCTCCAGTTACAATCACAGCATGTACAACGTGAGATGATCTGCCTCTAGTGTGATGCGGTTGTTGAGGATGATTGGCATGCTTTTGTGGGTTGTACGGTGGTGCGTGAGAGTTTGTATTGGGCAGGGCTTTTGACTGTGCTGCAACCGCGAGTTGGAAGTGTGAGCAGATTGGCAGATTCTGTTTTTGATATATGTCGCTCAGAAAGCCGAGGCATTGCTGGTTGGATGGCTTTACTTCTTTGGCAAATTTGGGTTGCACGTAATGATATCATTTGGAATGACGTTCATCATACTTCAACGAGCATTGGGAGGACAATATTAGATGCATGGTAGCAATTTGCCTCTTAAAAAAGGGGGCTAGTTTTGTAAATTTTATTAAAATTATGTACACTAATATTCAATTGTAAACCCATTCTCACTCTTTCTTCTTTAAAATAATTTAAATTTAAATGATGGGTAGTTAAGTAATTTTTTATTTTTGTGTACAATCATAAACACTAACCTTTATGTGCACCCACTTTGCTAGCTAATAGATCCTCGTAATATTTGTCATGTATATTTAATTGGTTTAAAATCAGAATCAACCTTAGGATTTATAAAAAATTGAAAATAAGGAAGGAAAAAAACAAATCAAAGGTTGGTAATTGTTGGTATCATAGTATGAATCCAACAAAAAAAGCAAGTGTGAACTAATGAGAAATCGCGTTGTGAGACTCAATTTTGTCGTTTCATTCCAGTCAAGCCATCTACACTACATGGAAGGAAAAAAAAGAATGGTCAAACACTACATGTACATGGAATTTGATTACAATATTATTTAACTTACACGTCTAATTATGGTACCACTCTAAATTCAAATGTCTTGAAAGTCAAAATGATCATGCATTCGTGAAAACGAAAACCTCGGATGAAATATTCTAGTTCAACTAGATTCTATGCTACTACGTAGTACCCACTGACTAGTGAAAGTGATCATTTTGTTGTTCTGACTTCTGAGTTTTGTTTTAAGTACAGTATCTCATGAAATCTAAACTAAAATATTATAAAATGTGATTAACGCTATATTTTTTATAACATTTTTTTACAGATTTTTTTCTGAAATATTTAATAACATACTTTATTAACATGTAATAACCTGAGTTTTATAACATATTTAGAATATATAATGAATATTTTAGGAAAAAAAGTACCAACGTAATTCAATCTACTGTATTTTAGTGGAAATTCAACAGCTAAAGTGGATTTTTATGCATATTAATTTGTGTGTACAGTGTACTCAACATTTTTTTTTAAAAGGCTAAGTTTATTAATAACAAATCTTTTATTCAAGACGAACAGAGACAAGTGAAACAAGATTTTTAAAGCAACAGTGTCGTATATAGGCGGAGCACCCAAAAAAAAAGATATACAAAATCTCGCAATAAAAGCCACATTGATCATCCCACAAAGAGCAACCAACAACACCCAAACAATTACCCAAAACAACCAAACCAAACCGCACAAACTCTCATGAACATTTACAATGGCTCCAACCCCCAACCCAAAAGACCACTGAGATATGTCCACATCCGCAAGCCACTCATCAATATGATTTCCAAACAACACGCAAACAAAACCCATAACTAGAATTCATTGAGCAAATCAGCCCCTGCCACAACCTTCCACCAAATCCACACGTCGTCCGACACGAGCCAACACAAAACCAACTTTCAAATTCCAACACAAGGCCTCCCCATAGCAACCTTAAAAACTAAACAAAGGCACAACACCATACACCAAAACCTTGGCATTCCAAACCCCAAAACAGAGAGACAAAGCTGAAACCACTTTCAACGGTCACACCTCGTCCGACTACAAATCGATACACGACAATCTTCCATATAAAATTCATCTTACTCAAACTCCATCACCGCATTAAAAGATCAAATCCTTCAACATTCACAAACATCATTCCTCGCCACAATAATCACAACTAAAACAACCCCCAAAGCCAAACAAAACCAAAATGACGACCCCTGCGAAACAGCACACCATTGAACGGCGATGTTCTAACTAACAATCCCTCTTCAACCAAGCGAACCTTAAAACAATCGCACCTGAAGCACGACTGAGAACATTGGGACGTCCGCCGAAGAATGTTGTATGGACCCATTTTGGAACAACGACAAAGGTGCGGTGAAGCCCACCGGAAAACCGCAACCAACAAACCATAATCAATCAGAACCAAATCAACATGAGCAATCAAACAAACAAAGTCACGAAGCCAGATAAAAAACGGACCAAGAAAACAAAAACAAGGAACGGACGACGCCATCTCATCAACATAGTGAACCCAACAACTTTTGTTTACCTCAAAAACATATCGACGAACACGACAACGCAACAACACAGAGAAAATCACGCCATGGTTAAGTGTGAGTAACAAAACAATCCGCGGTCAAAACGACGCTGACGGCTGCTTAACAACCCTGTATGGGGTTTCTTTTTGGGTGGTGTAGCAGAGCAACGCATGCACACCACCGGTCTTGAGGCTACATCGTGAATACTGGATTTGGATTGAAGGAGCGGAGAAGAGGTGGTGTACGGTGGTGTACTCAACAATTTAATTGAAAGTCTATCAGATTAATAAAATAAGAAAAAATTCATAAATTTCAAAGTAAATTAAACTTCAATTTTCTTTTTTAAAAAAATTTAAACTTCATGAAATAATTTATTTTTTTTGAATAAAATTTCATTAAATAATTTATTTTACGTATATTTGTTTCAGTGTAAATAACTACCAGTACTATCTAATTATCTGCCACTTAACATGTAAACTGATCAAAATAGTGTCGTGTCATTCAATATATAATATACTTATATACGTTGCTAGGATATTTGAAAGAACTACTTACTTAGACTTTACTTACAGTACAAACACTTATCGTATAGTCGTAAGACATTTTCAACTTCTCTCCATCAACTTTTCATAATCATGGAGCATTTAATCTTCAATCAGTTTCCAATTTTTAAAACAATTTAGAAATATAAATGCTTCTATAAAGCATTTAATTCAACTCTTTGTACAATGCCTCTTCAGCCAAATGTTACGATAAAAATGCCCCTTTGGAGGAGACCGTTGAGATGTGTTTGGTGCCTAAATCAACGGTCAGCATTCATTTCCGCCCAAATCATTAGGTTTAGGGTTTTGGAGGGCCAACGTAGTTCTGTTTAAAAAATAAAAATAAAATATCAAAGGATTCTAATTACAGTAGTTTCCTAAAGTCCTCGTGAGTTTAGCTCAATTGGTAAAGACAATGCAAGATTTGGAATTTAAACCCCGACCACCACAAAAAAAGTTTCCTACAAAAAATTCGCTCCTTACTCATCCCTTTCCTTTAAACAATTCAAATAATCTCAAATTATGTCAACTCATTCCGTTAAGTCTTCCCCATCAACTCAAGTCAATCGTTCCTCAAAAAAAAGAAAAAACCCAAGTCAATCTAAAAATAATAATTTTTGTGACCAAGATTCAATCACAATCTAACATGCATGAATCGACCTATCAGGACAGAGGCTAGTCTGCAGTCAAACTTTCTTTGAAAAATACAACTGCATAGTCCAACTTCAAAGAACGTTATGAGACCATGAGTCGTTTTTTTCTTAGTTGCCAATGGAGAAGTCCTTTTGGAGGACAAAACACGTTCTTTCAGGTTTGGTATGACTCAGATAGTGGTTTTCCATTGTCACTTACATTCATTTCACACTACCTAAAGGACCTTTAAATTAATAAATGCTTCTTTATGAAAATTACCTTTTCCCTTTCATTTTATGCTTTCTTGAGACATTATCTTGTTAAAAGACCTTTTTAAACCTGATTTTTTACAGAACTATTGTACATTTAGTTACACTCTATAGACCCCTGGATGGATCATTATCGTGTCTGCGTTGTCCCACTGAAAAAAAATCCCCCAACATCAAATGGCTGGAGATTAGTGTGAGCCTATCATAACCTCCATCTCCTATTTACTTTCCTGGCCGGAGGCAGTTGAAAAGCCAGCCAACAAGCTAATTATTAGCTACGGCATCTTAATTTGCCACATGCTTCCCCAAGCAACCCGGTAACTATGTAGAATGCCAAGCATTTGTCTTACATCAACGCAATCTGCTTCTGCAACTCATCTGGAGAATTCAGATCAGAAAAGATCAGGACTAAGCAGAGAATACAACAACTTAAGACAGACATCACTTTTTTCAGGAACAATGCTCGTTTTGATCATGTAGAAGTATGTTCGCAACATTCTTCCCTAAGCCTCCATATATACACACAGAATGGTACATGCACTTGTATAACCATAAAAAGCACTCGTGGCTCAAAACTTCTAATAGACATCAACTTATGAATATTCAAATACAAATAAACATCAACTTATGAATATTCAAACACAAATCTAATTCAATTCAATGCAAAATGTAATAATCACACCAAAATATCCAAAAACATGGCAAAACCAATTTTTTTTATTAAATTGGTGCCCACTCAAAATCAGATTTAAATTTACTTTTACGCTCCCATGTTTGAGTGCAAACCTTTGACGCAATGGCAAATTGTTGCGTTATAACATAAAGTCATAAATATTCTTTTAGTTTAAAATAAAAGATCAAAGGATATGCAGACATTATTGTAAATTATGTTTTATACTAACATCCAATCAAATTTCACCCTTTAGCCGCGTCATTAATTTAGATCATTTTTAATAAAAAAAAAAATCTTTTTAATCTTATTTTATATTGCGTCTCTTGTGGTCTCCCCTCCCCACTTTCTGTGGTTATCCCTTTCTCCGCCTTGGGCAACTTGGATCAATGTCAGATGGGTCTTTATTGTATAACTTGGTTTGTATATCAGCTCATTGTAGCGAACTAAAAAAGCTAAATGAAAATTTTATTATTTTTCTGAAAGGGTTCATATAAGTTTATGAAATTGTGACAATATCCTTAAATCGTGCATTTAATGACCTTGGGATATTCCTTTTTCGAAGGACAAGAAATCCCTTCTCGATGATGTGGGAAAGTCAGGTCCATGCATAGTTAAAGGACCAGCAGCGAGGAGGATAAGGTTGCTGAGACGGACATAGACTGGACAGTGGTGCCTTTGCCATACTGTTTATGCCCCATTTTCTGCACCACTTCGATAATCGTGGTGGTGGATTAGAACTTAATTAAATATATTTAAATGATAATCTGATTTGGCAAAATGGAGAGAATTATAATTGGATGTCAGTGTAAGACAACTCTACACAAACAACTCATCCATTAATTTCTTTAAATAAACTATATGAACTCTAGATTTTTAAAGACTTCAGATTGGACAAAATATTAGATAGTTCGTAAAGCACTGTCTATTTTGAATGTTCATTCTCCACATTCTAAAGAAAGTATTGTATACACATTTAAATAAATTCTATTAGTTTCCAATAGAAAGTCAAAATTAAATAAACTCAAATTTTCTCTCCACTTTCTTATTTTTCAACCACTGCCAATACCCACTTCTTACCTCTCCTTCCACTTCATTACCCACCCCCACCTGTGAATACAAACAGAATGGTGAAGAAAAACACAGGTTCTAACCTTATGTTCTAATTGGATATTATATCTACTACAATTGACCTTTTTTTCAATAAATCAATAATCTACCAGTAAACCTCAAAGAGCATATTTAAGCACAAATACTCCTCATTTAATTAACCTTATGTTCTAATTGCAAACTACACCAACTATGATGGCCTTTTTTTTTCAGTAGATCAACAATTTACCAGTACCTCAAATAGCAGATTTATGATCAGAACTTCAGGGCCACATGATCTCTATATTCTAAAACCTTTAGTAACAGATATTAACGAAGAAAGGGATGTCCTAAACTAATGAAAGATCAGAATCACTCGCTACAGGTTTTGTCCTAAACTAATCAAGTCATTTTTATCTATAGATAGCAACTAAACCCAACGAAACTAATGCAAAGAATATAATGTCACAAAACGGGGGGGAATCCACAATAAAAGTAATAAGAAGGGGGAGGGAGTGAGAGAGGGAGACCATGCTCTTACCTGGTGACTTATAAAACCAATTGCCACAGGAATGCTTTGTGATGGACAAATACAAAGGGGGCCATTTATATTGAGATTTCTTTAGTTTCTATAAGTGGCATGAGAGTAACACAAGTTAACTGGAAGCTTGATGCCTTGACTGCAGACGATCATGTCGTTTTCTCATTAGCTCAGCTTCTCTTGCTATCTGGATATCTGAAGGCCAGAATATTTGATAAACAACTTTGCACGTAAAGCGGGGTAGCAATGCCACGATTATTATAAGCAAAATTGTTATCCAATATGTAGGGGAGCTAGCCAGATGATATATAGTCCTGCAGTAATTTTGAAACGTGTTATATTTATAACCTAGGGTACTTCTATATTTATCATACATAATACCCTATTGTAGGACACATGTAACTAACCAGTAAAAAGGAAAGATGGGAATGGAATCCAATATCACCATGCAACCATATGTAATGACTAAAGATCCCCAGACAGCAATATGAGTAACTAATACCCAACGGTTGATGTCCATAGCCAGGTGTGCATTTACAAGGATAACAACTGCAATTGTCCACAAGCTTCCCATGCTCCATATATCAATTGAACTATCCTTATAGGTAAACAACGGTATGTAAAAGAGAACAAGGCTCTGCCAAACTGTGTCAATCATTGTGATCCAAAATAATTGCATATTGTAAGCTTCTTGCCTGTAACCAGTACTATACAGTTTTGGATACTGCAAGAGTGTCCTATGACTCAAGTCTTTGTCCAAAATACCAACAAAAATTGTGGGTACGGATGTGTATAACACAGAATAGAATACACTACTCCAGTCTGTTAATGCAGAAGTTGTAGAAAAAGCCGTGCATAATATATACCTACAGACAAGGAAGACAGTACATTAAAATGTTAAAAATCTCATAAAACCTGCAACTATTATTAAAATCGAATAACTTCTGAGCCCAAAATTTATGATGCACCCTATATATTACACATTTCAACAAGGATAGCAAGAACATCAAGAGGGAAGAAAAATATTATTTTCGGGCATCCTGGCACTAAAATGTAACAAGTGTATAACTTAAAATAAGTATTTTCCCACTAGACGGATGCATCAGTTAAAAAATATAACAAGGGTATAACTTAAAATAAGTATTTTCCCACTAGACGGACGCATCAGTAAAAATATTGAAAAAAAATGTCAATTATCTGTCCACAACTAGTCATAAGCAGAAATAATAAAAAGAATGAAAGAGAAACTCGTATAAACATGAGGAACTCAACCATAGTATCCAAAGAAATTTATACATACCAAAATAACATCAACACAAAAACAGCATTGCGGTAGAAGTTGTAAAGAACTAAATAACCAACACGCTGGTAATTCCAGTGCCCATGAACAAGAAGTAATCTTTTCAAGAACTGAAATTGTCCCATAGCAAAATCTGATGCCATCACAGCTTGACGCCCTTCCAACCCACATATTCCAACACCAACATCTGCCATTTGGATCATTGACACATCATTGGCCCCTGTCAAAAGTATTCCCAAAGAAAATGATTAAGCTTATATCAAGACAAATCTTATTTTAAAGTGCAATAATGAATACTAGTTAAAGCTTCATGGCCACAGCCTATTGGAATATTATTAGTCACCATCAACCAGAACCTCCAAGAAAAATCAAATATGAATCAAGGGAAATTTTATACTAGTATAAAGAACTCACCGTCACCTATGGCCAGTGTCATATCATCTGTGCGGCTCTTTATCAGATCAACAATTCCAGCCTTCTGCAAGGGTGCAACACGACAACACAGCACAACCTTACAGGAAATTGCAAGGTCAAAAAGCTGTTGAACAGAAAAAGGAAATCAGTATCTATTTTCCGTTAAGTCTTATTTAACAGCTCAAATCTGACGCAGTAGTATATTCACCTCCAACAACTCAAACAGAAAAGGAAAGCTTTAGACGTCGAATAAGGATACGTATTCCAAAAAAATAAATCTAACAAGGGAAGGATGATTTTACCTCTGACTCCAGTTCCTTCTCCAAAATATAAACCAAACTGTTCCCATCAATTATGAGTGCCAATGGAGTATCAGTTCCTTCTTCTTTTCCTGGATTCCATTTGGGCAAACTCATTGACTTTGAACCATTGGAAATATCAAGATCACTATGTTCAGCATTGGTTTTATTCCCCAGATTCTGATTCCCTCTACTTGAAGATCTCACACCATATTTGGTTATTGCGTCACCCAAAAGATTTCTACATTCCTCCTCTGAAGTGCCGTTTATAACAATTTGCTGCATATCTGCACTGAGAAGTTTGCAGGAAAGACCAATTGAGATTGCTGTCTCTTGTTTATCACCAGTAAGAACCCAGACCTTGATTCCAGCTTGCCGTAGGGACTCAATGGCTTCTGGTACACCCTCTTGCAGTTTGTCCTCAATTCCAGTTGCTCCAAGTAAATTTAAATTGCATTCTATAAGAGCTGCTGTTTGACGTAGTTTACTGGCTCTGTCAGTTAACGCAGTGCTTGCCTCTCCATACCTGCTCTGCCACTCCTCAAGTTCAGCATCAGAAAGACTTCTAGAGGCAACTACAAGGGTGCGCAAACCTTGTGAAGAATATTCACACAAATGACTCTGAGTTGCATGCAATAAGCTATTGTTGCTCTCACTGCCATTTGCCAAAATGCTAAACATTGATGTATCAGCGCCTTTTACTAGCACCTTTACAACATTGTCAGGAAACCGAATAACAACGGACATTCTCTTTCGCACACTATCAAACTCATGCAAGCCCAATACGTCCAATCTATATACCAGAGACATAATAAAGTTACTGAGTAATCTAAATAGGCAACATAAACAGTACAAAACTGAACTAGAATGAGCGTACATAATACTGTTTCAATCATGCATTCCAGCATCATTTAAACAAAATATAAAAGTGGTAACCCATCTCAAAGGAAGTCACAATCTACCTGAGTTTCTCACCATTGATGTCAATAACAATATGCCCAGATGTCCGCTCAAAAAGAGTGTATCCATATGCAGAGGCCGCAGAAACTAGAGCTTGTTCATCAGGGGATTCTCCCTGGTAATCAATGCATTCTGCATATTCATTTAATTCACTTGTTCCACAACCAGAAAATCCACCATCATTAAGTATAGGAATCACAGTATTACAAGCAGCCAATGTAAGAAAAAACTCATGAGCAACTATTCTTTCGTCTTTGTTTGAGTTTTTATGCAACATGTTCATTAGTTTGGGATCAACTGCAATTTCAGATTTGAGTTTCCATCTCTGTTTAGGAATAACATCGGTTGATGCTGCAAAACGTCACAAACAAACAAAACTTGTGATAAGAACTATAATTCATTACACGCTTACAGATGGTTTTTGTTAAGAACATATGCTGCTGACACATTTAGGCTGAAAGCAAAATATAATAACTTACTGAAAAGCATAGCAATTTCATCAAATAACTATGCAAGAAAAGCTAAATTGTACAAAGGAAAGAAAACCAGCTGCTAACTCATGAAGCTTCTGCTCTCATGCAATAACAATAGATCGGGCTTTATATATTCACACGGTATTATCACTAGTAGGTCCACCCCAGGATCAATTAGAAGTAGTTCTGTATTTGAATAGAAAATGACAATTAAAGAGCACATTTTTATATTGGCATCAATTTTCATCAACCTGTCAAGCAAACTAACCATTACCATATAACAAAGAATTCTAGAAGCATAACTTATGCATTTCACAAATTTTACATGAGAAATCAAAACTTTCGTATAATCTCAATCCCTAAATATTAAGAATTTCAGTGACAAGGATTTCAAACTGCAACAACAGCGAGACAAGACACAACAACGGCACTGCACAGCAACATTAAGCAGTCTAAAGTTACATATAATTATCTCAAGGGGAGACCAAATACCTGAACTATTATCAGCAGTAAGCAAGGTGCTCCCATAATTCTTCCCATCTACACTAGCCCTTCGGAATTCCATCTTGTTTTCTGTTAGTGTTCCTGTCTTGTCTGAAAATATATAGCGTATTTGACCCAAATCTTCATTTATATTTAATGATCTACACTGAAACCTTGATCCAGAGCTAGCGTCATACATATCCAAGTCTTCAATCATGAAGTATGACTGCCCCAATCTAACCAACTCCATGGTGATGTAAAGAGATATGGGTATCATTATCTGAAACACTATCACAGAACTCAAAAAGGAGAAAAACGCTTCCATTGGTATCCCATAGTACTTATATTTCTTTCCTTTATCCGGGCCATTGTTAAGGTATGTTTTTCTGTAGTAAGGCAAGGTATCAAGCTGGTTCTTGTGGCGTACCAGCCAAAGACACATCCCAATGGCCACAACCAAACACATGATACAAAGAAAAATCGACAACCAAAGGGTTTCTCTATTCATATAACCTTCCAGTCTGCTTCTCTTGGAAGGAGAAGCCGCACTGTTCAGCATGGCTTTTGTTTCCTGTCCAGCATAAACCACAACACCAATTATCCAATCTGTGTTCTTCAGTTGGCAACCTCGTAGGACAATGTTTGACTGGCTAAGAGAAAACTTAATTCCATTGAACTCCATATTAGCTGTGAACTCATAAATATTCCGGTTCGGCTGCTCACATCTAATAATCCCAGAAACATCACAAACCTCCGACGATACCGCAGAAGCTGTTTCCTGCTTGGCATACCTCGTCTTCAAATTCGACTCTCCATCCAAATTCATTGTCTGAATATAGGCAAGCCCACTTGGATCACTCGTCCCCAACAAGACCATATCAGCAGGAATGGTCTCATCAGCAAAAATCTTAACAACCTCACCAGCCTCAATCTTTTTCCAAACCTTCGACCGGAAATCACCAGACTGAAGAACCAAAGACTCGCGATTATTCTCATTGTTATCCGACCTATGTCTCCTCCAATCCTCATATCCATCCTTAATGGCAGTAACCAAAAGAACAAACAAAAGTGGAAAAAGGGACACCGTCCTCCCAAATACAGCTAACGGAGGAAGCTGATTAAGTGCAGCAATAGCAAGGAAGTACAAATATGCAACCCTATGAAACTGAATAAATAAATTCTTTGGCAAAAAAGTGATAAAAGTGTATCTACTAGTCCGAATCTCGTTCCCGGTAAACTCATACTTATCATTAGTTTTCTTAGGATCATTTATATAAATCAACCTAGCACTATCTTCATGTAAAATCTGGTCATCAAACTGCACACTTTTGTGACGAATCCTTCGCGATGATGGTGTTGGTGCTGCTGATGGTGTTGTTGAAATTTCAAAGGGCACAGTATTAACATCATGCAGTTCCATTGCACCCCACGATCGCAGGCGTCCCTGTTCCCGCGTGGGGCATTCCAAAGGAAACTGCGAATCAGGAGTTTGAAACTCTGTTACAGAAGCTGATGCAATGGAAATGCTGCTACTGTTATTGTTGTTGTTGAATGCTGAGTGGAGGCTGCAATCTTTCGCCAACACAACTTCCCTGTGGGTGGAGGTTGGAGGAAATTCGACGGCCTCACGGGATCCGGATCTCCGGTGGCGGTGATGAATGACAGGAGGAACAAGATCTGGTTCGGAAAGTAGTGGTTGATCAGAACTCATATATAATTCGCCATTCACAATGTGGAGAATCGCGTTTGCGAATATATTCACAGCGAGAATAATCGATTAATTGATTAATTAATTAATTTAATTAATGATTCTTCCCTGAAAATGATGAAATCGAAGGAAAATTTAATTAAAATGAAAAGCACATCGAGGATCAATTTCATTTGATTTTTTAACCTAATGTATGGTTGTAATAATGTTAAAAATAAACATGTATATAGATAAAATTTGAGGATTAATCTTAAAAATTGAAATGAGAGAAGAAGAAAAAGATGAACCTGAAAGATTGAGAATGTGGAAAGAGAAAGAAGAGAGAGAGAAAGAGAGAATCAGGTGCTGTGCTGTGTTGAGTGAGAGAGAGAGAGGGGAACGGTGAACCACCAATCAATCCAATCCTTTTCGTTACGTTGCTTTTTTCCTTCTTCACACTTCTCTCTCTTCTTTCTTCTTCCTTTCTAAAGGCCATCACCTAACAAACTAATGCCATTACTCACACTTCCATTTCTTTTTTACTTTTTTATTTTTATTATTTAATTTGTATGCACCATCAATATAAAATATTGTTATGGTAAACATCCGAATTCAATCAATCAAACTATTTTATGACCACATTTTTAAATAAGTTTCTACGGTTATCTAGTTAGCATTATTCAATTATATGTTGGGCTTTGACCCTCTCTCGTTTATTAAAAAAAATTATATGTATGTTTCCATGAGCTTAACTCATTTAGTAAGGGATAATGCACAATATGTGCAGGAGCCGGGGTTCGAACCCCAGACACCCTACTTATTCATCTTTAAGGTGAATTTCTCTAGCCACTAGACTACTTGACAAAAAAAAAAGTTTTACGTTGCTAATTTATTTATTGACTATGGACTTTCATCCACGAATTCACATGTGTCAACACCCCATAATAATACGGTGTCGTAGAAATAAAAAATCATGATTATTTGAATTTTCTCGAGTTATTCTTCTTTTAAATGTTTGTCCCAAAATCACATCGTGGTGAAGCAGTTTTGACTACGGCTTATCTAATTAATTGTACGTCATCATCTTGTGTTATAGATAATGTTAGTCCTCTTCAGTTTTTACCTAACAATTCCATTTTGTTTCTATTTTGTAAAATCTTGAGTTTCATGTGTTTGGTTGTTCATCAGCAACATCAAACTAAGTTGGATTCTTGTGTAGTTAGATGTGTCTTTGTGGGCTATCTTCCTAACAAAGAGGGTACAAATGTTTATCATCCTCCTAGTTGTGAGTATTGTCTCAAAGGATGTCACTTTTCATGAAAATATGTCTTATTTCACTCGTCTTCAACCTCATGAGATGGTATAAATGAAAATGACTATGAGTTTGAGTTCTTGATTATGTGTCACAACTTCCATGAAACACTTGTCTCGGTTTCTAATCCTCCAAATCCCCAGTTTGCTCCTAGTCCTAGTCTCTAGTCTACTCGCAGTCATAGTCTTTAGTCTATCTCTATTTTGGTTCCTCCATTGTCTTCTGTTTTGCATGAATCATCATCTTCAGCATCAATTATAATGTATCAGAAACAACTGCAATTGCCTGAACCGGGTGTATGTGGTGAAAATGATTCCTCTATTGATGATTCTTAAATTTCTGATACTTGTGATATTGTTCTAGTTGATTTACCCATTGCTTTGAGAAAGAATACAATATCACGCCCCTCCATATATAGACATCTTATTTCTCAACATGTCTTCATTAGACATTTTTCAACACAGTATCGGAGTTTTATTGATTTTGTGGGGATTCCATCACGTGTTGAAGAAGCATTGAAAGATAGAAATTGGGTTGGAGTTATGAATGAGAATTCCATCAAAGTTTTATGCACATGAGAAAAATGGTACTTGGGAGATTGTTGAGAGGCAAAGAGGCAAGAAACTAGTTGGATGCAAATGGATCTATATTGTAAAGCACAAATCAGATGAAACTCTTGATCGTTACAAAGAAAAACTTGTTGTGAAAAGTTATGCTTAGATATATGGCATTGATTATGAGGAGACATTTGCACATGTGGCAAAGATGAATATTGTTCAGATCTTGTTATCTCTTGTTGCTTCACTTGGATGAGAATTGCAACAATTTGATGTTAAAAATGCATTCTTGCTTTGCGACTTAGAATGAGATGTATATGGAGATTCAACCTGAATTTAGTCTCACTGCAGCTATTGATTATGTGAGAATTCCACCACGTGTTGGAGAAGCATTGAAAGATAGAAATTGGGTTGGAGCTATGAATGAGAATTCCATCAGAGTTTTATGCATATGAGAAAAATGGCACTTGTGAGATTGTTGAGAGGCAAAGAGGCAAGAAACTAGTTGGATACAAATTGATCTATATTGTAAAGCACAAATCAGATGGAACTCTTGATCGTTACTAGAAAAAACTTGTGGTGAAAAGTTATGTTTAGATATATGACATTCATTATGAGGAGACATTTGCACATGTGGCAAAGATGAATATTGTTCGGATCTTATTATCTCTTGTTGCTTCACTTGGATGAGAACTGCAACAATTTGATGTTAAAAATGTATTCTTGCTTTGAGACTTAGAAGATGGGGTGTATACGGAGATTCAATCTGAATTTAGTCTCACAAATGGAGCCAACAAGGTGTGTCGATTGAAGAAGGCCTTATATGGACCAAAGCAATCCCCTTGGGGCATGGTTTTGAAGACTCACAAAGGTAACATCGTGCTTAGGCTACAAGCAAAGCCAAATAGATCACACTTTGTTTTTCAAACATTCACAAAGGGAAAATTGAGTGTACTTCTTATTTATGTTGATGATATTATTGTTACAGGAGACGATTCAACCGAGAGACAACAACTTAAAGAGAAATTATCAACAGAGATTGAGATGAAAGACCTTAGACAACTGAAGTATTTCTTGGGAATTTAGGTGACCTACTCAGGACAAGGTATTATTACCTCTCAAAGAAAGTATGTACTTGATCTTTTGAACGAAACAAACAAACCTGGATGCAAACCTGCAAGTGTTTCCATTTAGTAAAATCACAGGACAAGTTTTGAGGTGGAAAGCGCCAAAGTTGACAAGGGTCGGCATTAGAGATTACTGGGAAAGTTGATTTTTTTAGCACACACTAGGACAAAATTGGCATATGCCACAGTAAAAGAAGTAAAAGTCTAACTGTAAAGACTTACATCGGTGTTGATTATGCAGATTTATTGAGTGATAGAAGATTTACTTCAGGCTATTGTACTTTGTTTTGTGGGAACCTTGTTGCTTGAAGGTGTAAGAAGCAAAGTGTGGCTGCATGATCAAGCGTTGAATCAGAATTCCTAGCTATGTCATCAGGAATTTGTGAACTATTGTGGATGAAACAAGTCCTAGAAGATTTGAAGATACAACGTGAAGGTTAGTTGAAGTTGTTTTGGGACAACAAATCATCCATTAGTATTGCACATACTCCTGTTTAGCATGAAAAGACAAAACACATTGAGATTGACCGACATTTCATCAAAAAGAAGTTGGATAATGGATGAATAACTACAACCTACATTCTTTCCGGGCATCAGTTGGCAGATGTGTTAACAAAGGGCTTACCAACCAAAAAAAGAAGTTTGATAATGGATGGATAACTACAACTGTTATTTGGAGTGGGAATTAGAACAAGTTCAAATGCTGGAAAATTTGTTAGGCAGCTCATGTTCGTAGGTTGGTGTAACAGATTCATGGCGATGACTTCCTAATAATGTTAGATGATATCATGTGTGAAATGGTTATGAATTGCTGCAGTAAGCCAAAATCCATTCATTTTTGTTCGTATTAGAATCGAAAACACGATGGTTAATCTGAAAAACTTCAATTCCTCCAAAAATGTTTTCGTGTGTGTGTCTGGAACTCCTGCACAACAGACACTACAAGCACACCACGCTCTAGCTCATCGCGGAATAATTGTCATTAACCAAGGTATGCCATACATTTTTTTCTTCAAAGAACCTGAAACATGTGGCCATGTCTCATCTCTTGTTCACTGGCATCTCACATTTGGAATATTATTTTTGATTGGCTAGGTTAAACATATGTATGACACATAAAATGCCTGGGTAACTTTTTTACAGTTCTGCATGCTACTTAGAGGAAAGAAGATGAGACGTACTTGGTACTCAATTTGGTATGCAATAATTTGGACCTTTTGAATGACTTAGATCGGTGGATTTGTCCATTACCGTGTATTGAAAGTGTATAACCTAATTTTGTACGTAATAGATTTTGAGTACCAGTTCTATTCACATTAATACATTTTGCTTATAAACTATAGAAAATGTTAAAGAGTATCCTTGGAGCATTGGATAAAGGAACAAAAATAGAAATTTTGTGTTGGAAAGTGATAAAAAGTGGTCAAATCAACTTGTAAAAAGTTTACAAATTGTAAAAGTGGTCAAATCAACTTGTAAAAAGTTTACAAATTGTTGTTTCCAATGTAAAACTACTAATTTTGGTTATCTCAACTAGTGCCCTAAGGGCACTTGTTAGCTAGACCCATAAACTATTTACAATTTTTTTTATTTTATCCCTCTATTTTTAAAAATGTATGTTATTTAGACAACCACTTTTTGTACAACTTATGAGTAGGGATGGGAATAGGCTAGGCCGAGCTAGGCTTTACAAGGCCTAAATCTGACCTGCCATATTTTTTTAAAGCCTGACCTATGACCTACTTTTTAGGCCTGAGTCTGGCCTTCTGAAAATCTGATACAACCTGCTAGCCTGTTTAAAAGCTTATATCATATAAACATATTTAAATAAGCAATGTGATATAAGTTTAAATGAACTAGCGAGTTAATAGTTCAATTAGATTAAACTCTTTTGAATCAACACGAGGTTTTAGGGAATTCGACTATATATTATATTATATTATATTTCTATTCTAGTTTATAATAATACATTTATATTTGCAAAAAAATTAATGTATGCTAATAAAACTTAAATTATTGTAAAAGTTTACAAATTTATATTTTAATTCAAAGTACAAAATATGATATAATAATAAATAATATTATTCATATTACTTAAATAGGCCGGCCTAATAGGCTTAAGAGACTTTTCGAGAGGCATGTGGCATGACCTGTTGCCGGCCTGGCCTATTCCTATCCCTACTTACGAGACAACCAAGATTATAGAAAGAAGTGAATGTATTGACACAAAAATCAAAGTAATAGAGAAAGAAAGTAACAACATAATGAATATATGAGAGAGTGTTGTCTCAAAAGTTTTCAAAAACTGATTGTAAAAATATCATTTCTCTTTTTATATTATGCCATCGGCAACTTCGAGGTGTATATATGTCACTACTTTTCAAATGACATATAAACTGAACTTATTTTTTTTAAAGAAATATAAACTGAACTTATTAACTAATATGTTTTAAAAAGGGTTTGATCTTATTAATAAAAAAAGCATCTTAAATATCATGTATTGGTTAAACCATGACTACTGTATCAGAAAAATCTTATTTATTTTTCATGTGAGTTTTGTACTTTGATTGTAATAGAATTGGTGTAATTTGTGTCTCTGTGAGTTTAGCTCAGCTGATAGAGACGTTATATAATATATGTATAGGTCGAGGTTTAAATCCTATCAGTTATTCACTTAAAAAATGTGAATTTCTAGTCACTATACTAATTAAAAAAGGTATAATCTAATGTATTTGGTAAATTCTTGCTAGAGATCTGTCTTTGATAATTAAGTAAAGGAAAATTACAACAAGTTTCCTGAGAATACTCTATAGCTATAACATGGTTATAAAAAAGATAGGAAAACTGATGTAAAATTTTCAAAGTGTTCCAAAATTGTTTTTGTGCTACTAAAGATATGTTTTGATACACAACTATTGTGAGTGCGACTTGTGTCATGCACGCAAAAGTAAGTATTCCTCCCAGGGTGAAATGATTTAACTGGCATGCTTGCTAGAACCGTAACCGTAGGCCCACTCAAATCGAGCTTCAAACCAAATGTGTCAAATTGTTCTCCTCTTTCAAACTAAATGCTTGACAGAACTTACACAACTTTAATGTAAGCTATGTTAAGCGTCAAACGAATAATGTGACTCATTTTCTTACAAAGTTTTGATTATTAACGAAATACATTGAATTCTAAAATAGGCATGAAAACTTCATAGCTGCGCTATGTTCATGTAACAAAATGTATTGAAAGTGACCTTAATGCCAAACATAATGCAGATAAAAAACACCGAAACATCAACCACAGAATGCAGAATATAATAAAACTATGGACCACTTTCATTCATTATTAAATGTTATAATAAAAACTATTTAAAAAAAGAACAAATTTCATTATGAAATTCAAATTCAACAGGGAAAGAAAAGCCATAACGAGAAAATTATGTATAATAGTAAAACTTCCCCAAAACGGTAATTTCTTAATCTTAATTTTCAGATTTTGTGTGTGTAGTAGTATTTGTTTGTGAACAAGCTGAACCAGGACTCTGGAGCACTTCAGATTCATCTTTAACAGATTCCGGTTCAGATTCTGACTCCGGCGCCACCATTTCCTCTGTTTTCACCTTCTCATCAACAACAAAAATCAAAGGTACATTTCTCAATTTTCAATTTAAAATCTCAAATCTCAATTAATCAATTAATTATTGCGAAATTGCTTCAAAATCTGAGAAAATTTGAGGAAATAGTACATATCATACCTCTGATGGCGATGGTGCTGCTTCGTTGATAATCTTTTCGTGTTCCTTTTCTCTAAGCGTTCGAATCGGAGAAACTCTCTGTTACAATCGAAAAAGTAAAAATCAAAATTAGAAACAAAACGAAACTGAATGGTGAAAACCTGAAATGTTAATTTAATTGTTCGCACCATGCATCGATATTTGAGTTCCTTCAAACGGAACAATCGATCAACTTGAATTTCGAGATTCTTCTGAATCTCACTTTTCTCTTCCATCTCCTTCATCTTCGCGTCAAGCAACGCTTCTCTCTCTTTCAGCATTTTCTCTGTCTTTTCTTTGTCTGATCTTAGTCTCTCCATCTTCTTCTTGATCGCGCTCAGCTCCTCCGCAAGCGACGTCTCCAGTGGAGAAGTCGCGGTGACGGTGATCGGACAGTTTTCCTTCTGGATCGGTGTGATTTCGAAAAACAATTGATCAGTCTTGGGTTTGGGTTTTGTGGAAAGGTGGAGAGTGAGGTCGGCGGGAGTGTTTATGGGCTGAAGTGGTGTCCGGCCAGAGCGTGGCCGGACTTTCGGTGTTCCGGTGGCGGGTGTTTGCATAAGTTGTGCCATGTTTGGTTTGGTTTGGTGTGGTTGGGAAATGAGTAGTGAAAGAATTGGAGAATGGTGAATAAAAAGGTTGTGTGGAAGATGATGGTGTAAGTTTCGAATTTGAAACTGGACAGGCGCTAACGGCTAGTGCTTTTTTTTTTTGACTTATTAGGCTAATGATTTTTGCTTTAAAAAAGTCCACATTGGATTCTTGGACAGTTTTTTTTTTAAATGGATTATTAGTGGAGATTCTCAGCTAACTTAACTTTAATTAAATCCATATTTAAATTTATCGTTTTTTTTAAGGAAATTTTTAAATTTATCGTTGTTATTAGGAAAATATTTTATGTACACCTTTCAAGGGAATAAGAAAAAAATGTGATATTAAATGTGATAGTTTGATGATGTTATATGAGGAGATAAATAGAAAGAAAATGTGATATTAAATTAGCGTAGAAAAATAAATAATATCTGTTTATCATTTTTGTTGTTGTTATGTTATGTCCACTTTAATTCAAGCAATTGTTGGGATCAAGTTCGTGAATTGTCGAGAGGATGTGACTCTACTGTAATCAATCACATCTAAACTATTTAATTAAGGTTGAACAGTCCAAATTTTAAGCTGAATTTTAGATTAGAAAATAATTACAATTTAAAGTTGAAATCTAAATCAATCACGCCTATTAAAGTTGAAAATAATAGACGATTGTATGTTATTATTGAACTACACCCAATCCATATCACATTACAATCCAATTCACGGTCACATTTGATAGTATTTAGTTTGTGTATGAAATAAAAAAGGACCGACATTGATGCTGTTAGGGGCTCCAGCTCTTAATTTCTTGGGAGAGTTTCTATTACGTCAACATCAATGAATAAATTCCTTTTCCCTTTAGGTTGGTTTTTCTCTTTATAGTGAGTTTTTTTCCCGCCTCTTTGAGAGCCCTTTTGAAAGAAGGTTTTGATTTGATGTGAAGTGTATTTGCCGTGTATTACTCCTATCTTAACACCCTATCTATGTAACTGTCGTTGAACATTATCTAATTCATTAACTATCCTTTGAATAAAAAAATTGTTTATAAAGAATTGACACACTACAGAATTTCATCAAATTCTAAGATATTCATCAAATTCCACATTGTTACTTCATAGAGAAGCGTATATTTATAAAATAAATACACAAATACCACCCATCTCAAACTATGGGAAATTTTATATTACAAAATACATACCAACATTTATTCATCGTGGAAATAGATACAGGTAAAGGACATTTTTTTATTTTAAAAAAAAAGGTAAAGGACATTGGTAAAATAAATTAAAAAATCTAATCTAAATAGAATAAACTATAAACTATACAAAAGAAAGCTTGTTACCATACATCAGACAAAATAAAAGAAAAGACTACATTTCTCATAGGCTTATTTAAACTTCATTTTTTCCAATAAAATGTGTTTTCTATGAAATTTATGAGCAGGGAACCGTTCTATCTTTTCTCAAAAGAAATTGAGGACTCCATTTCCATAGTTTTAGGTGTATAGAGGCAGAAAACCGTGAGATTAGAGGTAATCCATAGGAAGCTCCCAGTTATCTTCATTATTATCCCACTCTCTTGGATTGGGTTTCTTTCTTCCGAAACCTTTCCTTCTCCTTGAAACACGATCATATGTTGCAGATTGTTCAGATTCATAATCTTCAACATCATCCACCGAGATTCCCACATTCTGGTTGCCCAAAAAACCCTGGTGAAGGGAAATAGGAAGTTTTATGATCAAATAGACAATAAATGATTTGTTACCAAAACGCTAAAGGATGCCTGAAATCTATTTGTAATGGGAAACCACACTGCTCGGCAAGTGTCCCCCACTGAATTCCAAATCATATTCCAGAATGAATAGGGAAAGAAATGATTCTAGAAAGTTGGCATCAACTATTTCAGATGAAGATGAACAAATCCGACTAGCAATATAACTAGACAACTAAATAAAAAAATGGAGTCGGTATGCAATAAGTAGGGGAAATGAAAATAAGGTATCCTAAATTTTCATGCGTAAACATTATTAAAAAGCATGATCATATGTTGTTATATTTGTGTATCCATCATGACAATTGGAAATAATGTATAACTAGTCATTTCAGCCAATTATAGCTTATTTGATTAATTTATTAGCTTGCTTGACAAAACTAGAGGTAAGTAGTGCAAACATGTTGTTTTACATAAGAACTTATAGCCTATATAAATCAACTAAATTATAAATCTTATATAAATCAACTAAAAAAAAAAGTATAAGCATGTTCTTTTATATCATTTTCTATTAATCAATCATGGGAACAGTAAATCTTACGAAACACTTCTTATTCGATAAGCTATTTTAATACTATCTAGCTTTTGCTAAGAATGATTCAACTAGCATATCAGCTGTTTTTTAGCTAGGCGAACCTAATCTGGAGAGGAATTCATAGAAGAAAATTTTCAGCAGCTAAAAAAATAATAGAAGCAGCCGGCCAAGAAAACCTGCCACTTGGCCGTTTTACTTTCGACCTAAAGTTACCTTGGAAAGCCTTTGTATTCGTAAAGCTGCAGCTTCATGTACAACAACAGCATCAGATACAACTTCAAGTACATCCTCAACCATCAAAGAGTAGGTACTCACCTAAAATAATTAAATAGAAAATAAATATTGAAGAATGAAGGCAGCAAGTTGAATTACATCAAATTTGTTTTTTATCCATGAAACAAATATATTCTGCAAGTCATACAACAGCCCCTAGTTTTTTTCAGCTGCAACTACAACTGCAGATTTCGTGTGAACAGGTATACATAATTTAATATTTTTAACCCCAAAATTTGAAATGCTCAGTGAGGGATTGGCAAAAGAATTCCAACTGTGATGCCATAAAATATCTTAACAGTGACGCATCACATACACATTGTCTTTTTTTTGGTATTTCACATTTTGTCATTTTAACAAACAGTGAGTTAACACGGATGAATTGAATTCATGCCACTTTTGATTATAAAGGAGCAAATTGCAAAATTTCACCCACAAGGGACTAAATGGAGAGCAAGGCCAAAACAGGAGTTTCGCCTAATTTCTATTAGCTAGCTTGTGTTGAGTGAGATTTAGCCGTGATAAGAATTTCCATTTATTAAAGGGTCATATTATAATTGTAATATTTTTTTGAGAGATCTCCCATTTCCTCTTTTCTTCCAATAATGCATGAGTTGGATACATATTTCCAATTACATTGACAAAACTTGCATGCAATATGTATAACTAATGACCTTACAAAGAAGCAACCACTTACCAAACTTGATGGAATGATGGATAATCCAAATGAGTCTATCTCAAGTTCTTCAACAGCACCTGAATTGATGCTGAAATTGTATCCACGCACCTAAGAGTTAAGATTTCATAATTATAAGATTAGATTATAGATAAATAAACCAGTAAATATATGTACACAACATGGTGCAAGAAACAAATATTCACCTTTCCGATATTTCGTAGAGAGGGTGTTACAACTCTGTATCCAACCTAGCAAATGCAAACAAATTAAGAAATCTAGTAATTTGTATGAACTTGAGAGAAGTGGTAATGATGCCAAGGTTGACACCCGAAAAATCCACGGAATTACTTCCTATGATGATTAATTGAAAAGAGTGAAAGAAATGGTTGCTATTTAAAATCATATAAAGTACTGGAAATCTGGATAAAAGTGAGGAAAATCGTAATTTCTACTAGTGACCACTTTCCGATTTTCATATGGATAGAAATTAACTGGTCACAACTAGTCGTGTATCTTAAGCAGAAATAAGATGCCTTCAGTTTACTCCTACGTACTTGAATACTGTCATTTACAACATGACTATTTGCTATAACGACTCGCTAAAATCTGGAAATGGTTCCACCAACATTTCTTTTGTTTGTGATATACCTACTGGTTTCTATACTTAGCCAATGACCAACAAACACTTGTATAAATTTGTAACAATTTACTGCAACTTTGGTTAATAATATTGTTTTTAACCTCCCTCCGCCACGAGTTAAGATCCTCTCCATTTATTAGTCTCTCCATTTCTTCCATTTGGAGAGATAAAGACACAGAAGTTTGAAAATAATTAATAGTAGTGGGACCCACTTAGTAGTAGGAACCACTTCATACTCTTTTGTATCTATCTCTCACTAAATGACATTATCCATTTATTTTTAACAAATGGAGAGAATCTTAACTCCTCCGCCACTACCCCTCTCTGGCTCTCTCCACAGTAATGATATACCTTACAGCATTAAGACTGAGAATGTGTACTTTCTAAAGTCCATATGCCAGTTTAATTGCTCAATTACTTCCCTCTTCACCAAGAAAATAAATCATAATTTCAAGCTACTTAACAGGAAAGTCAAATGAAAAATTCATTCAAGTTTCCAAGTGTGGGGAAGCACTCTAATTCCTGATAGGATATTGACTTCGGCCCTAAACCCAACATTTGGACTGCACAAAGTTAGAGGGTGAAAGTGAGTTATTAGTTAGTTAGTTAGTTGTGTTATGTTGTAAGGAGCCGTGTCACATGAATAATGGTTATATAGAAAGGTAGTGTCATGAGGAGGTTATCATACTTTTGGCGTTCAGTTTTACAGTTTTGACTAGGCAGAGGGTGTTCATCTTCTGTAGGAGCTTTGCTCTTGGGCTTATAGGGGGGAACTCTAGTGATCAATGATCATTCTCATTTAGTAAATAATACACTCATTTTATATCATTCTGTTCTTGGGTTTCTATCAACTCCGCTATCCACTTCTAGTGTTTTCTATGCTGCCACAGGAATAGGATAACTAATGTGAGAAAGTGAGAGTATATTGAACATATTCAAATAAGATTTTAACATCCAGTCTTAAATATTCGCTTTCTCATGAAATCCATAAATAAACAACAAACAGCATCAGGTCATGTTACGGATGCAGGTCCAACCAGGTGCCAAGTGTTATAGCTATAAGTATCCGAAAAGGAATTACTGTTATGCCACTTTCTTTGTTACTTTATTTGTCCCTGGTTTTTCTAGAGGTTACTTTTTTCTAGTTTAAAGGGAAACAGTTGTAATTGTTCAATCAAGGCAAGGTTAAATTTTGCTCTCACATTCCTACAGAGGGCAACTAGGTTCGATAAAACTCCTACCATGGTGAGGTCCAGAAAAAGTTGAACCCACTGCAGATCACACTCCTACTGGGGAAAAAAAAATATTGTCGAGTATCAGGGTCTTATCATAGACATCTTAGAGTTCTCTCTACCCCAAACAAGTCTAATTCTATTCAAGCAAAAATGCGAAGGTAGGAAAACGAAGCATTTAGACATTTTCTTTGAGAGTGATTAAGATATTGCATTGCCTGTGACATTATCCATTACAAGAGTACAGTTGCAGATCATATCGGATGTATGTTCACATAATTTACAAACCATGGGAAGAAAATATGTGGATATAAGCCCTGTTACTTTGAACAATATTAAGTTTCTTTCTAAGGCATGATGTCAGTCTTGCATAAAACATGACTATCTTACATTGTTTCAGCAAAAAATCAGAGTTTTGACCATAATATTAAAGATGTCTTTCTATCCCTGTTCTGCCAAACTATATGAATGAACTCCTCCAATAAATCATATAAAAAAGTTAATTCACAAGAAACAGTAAATTATACCAGAGTCTCCAATCCAATCATATTATATTCGTTGTCTATAACACTTTCATCTGGAACAAGGACAACATCCCCAACCTGACAAAGGAACATGCAAAAACTCAAGAAGTTACTTCCTGTCAAACCATTTTTATTACTACGAGTTCCATGCAACCACAAGAGTAAGATTGTTTGGATTAGCTTGTTTGAGTTAATCTACTGACATAAGCACTTGTGAGATTCCTTTTAAAAAAAAAAGCACTTGTGAGATTGTTTGTGAGAGCTTATAGCAATAGCTTACAATATGTCTATAAACTGTTTTGGGTTTATTTCCATAAGTTGTCCATGATAGCTTATGAAAACAACTTATAGCTTATACATAAGCACTTATATAATACACATAAGCACCTAATTAAGTTGTTTATCCAAACAGTGTCAAGCCAAGTTGCAAATTTTCCATCAAAAGTAGAACATAATGCATTGGAAGTTTCATAAAAACGATTTACAAATTACAACCCTACTTCCACAGCAAACAGCACCTATAATTAACATTAACAGGTTTCTGACCTAAGTGATTATCCTTGATTGCAGTCAAAAGAGCTCCCAAAGAGTAATATAAACTGAAGCAAGAACTTAGACATTATCGGTCTTAATTTAGTAAAAAAAAAAAAACAGTATTTCCTAATTCCAAACTTGTTATACCTGACTGATATCCTCAAGAAGGAATTTTTCTGAATCCCCGGAAAGCAAGTTTGATCTCACCTCTACAGACAAGACCATCCACTGAAAATGAAATTCAACCAATCATAAAAACAAACAAAACAATACAAATAAATTCCAAAAAAACAAAACTTTAACAAAAAAGCAAACACAAAGTGCTACTATCTTACAGAGGTAGTGTCCACCCAAAGCTGTGAGACAAATCCCAAGCTAAGAGCAGATTGAATACTAATCACTTGCTTCGCCAACAAATTCGACCTTCTAATCACTTGTTTACCTCTTCTTAATCTCAAATTACCACCAAATTTCTCAACTTTATCATCTTTCCTCAAATCAACCCCATCACTGTCTTCATCTCCATCACCCTGAACCCGAATCAAATCATCTTGTCCCAATTCATTCCCACTCTTTCCACTTCCCTTATCATCATTTTCATCTATTTCAACAAATGAGTTAGACCCATCAGTTACATTGGACAAACCCTCCAACTCTAACCCGAAATTGTTCTCCTTTGAGTCCTCAAATTGAAGTTCGTCGTAAAAGCTATGACCCCTTGAAGGTGGACCCGGATTTCCATTGGACCTTGAGCTCAACGCTGCTGAAACACTCTTGTTGCCACCGGTTTTGGAGAGTTTGGGTGAAAAGGGAGAAAAGGAAATTGGGCTGAATTGGGTTCTGGTTGAAGAAGTTGGGTGTGAATTGAGAAAGGGGAACAATGGAGATTCTGCAGCTGAAATGGAAAGTGGGTTTATAGCGAGAAAATCAGTCATGGTGAGGAAGAGCAGAACACCAGGTGTAGATTACTACCTTGCTGCATGAAACTCTACTGCGTGATAATGAATGCAATGAGATTTTTTTTCCTTCAAAAATAAGAAATTATATCAATTCTTTTATCTTATATTATCGATCTTTCAATTTATATGTCATTCTATCAATTTTACATAAATTAATAAATGTAGTCAATTATGATTAGAAAATAGTAATTATATGCTATTTTATAAAATAAAAAAAAATCATTTATTAATGGTATAAAAAATATAAATTGAAAGAATTGAAATAAATTAAAGTAATAAATGGTAAACGACACAATAAAAAAAAAAGAATTAACGATTAATTGATAAAATGACTTTTTTTTTTTTAAAAACGGCAAATATTATTCATCGACGAGAGAGTGTAAGACACTCCCAAAACTCGCAGAAAAAACGACAGAAATACAAAGTGGCCGTATATAAGCGGCACACCAAAACTCTCATACCACTCGAACATGACGCCGAGATATACTACGGCTGATAGCCAGCAGCATACCTCTGTGAGCGCCCCATGCACCAAACCCAAAGCGAAAAACAACCACTGCAGGACTTAAAACACACCTGACATCATTTGAGACAAACAAATTTTAATAGAATAATATATAATTTAAGACGGATGTATTGATTTCATTAAAGAAAGTCAACCGATAAATGGACAAATAATCATTTTGGTCTTGAATGTGTAACGAGTAGATACGATATCGAAAGTTTAAAATAGGCACTTGATTGTTGAGTTTGTTAGTCAAAATAGTCATTAATGTTAAAATTCTCCGTTAATAACGTCATGTCAATCTCTCATTATACTTAATGTCATATGAGTTCCTATTAGAAAATTGTTATTGTGCGTAATGAAAAATTATTTCATTGTCGCATGTTATTTTAATTAACAGAATGCACAATCAAGGATTATTTTGAATTTTCAATACATTGAAGGAATATTGTGGCTATTTCTTACACGTTCAAAGACGAATTTGACTATTTATCCACCAATAAATAAAAAATACAATGGATTGAAATATCTTCGACCCTTATGCAATTTGATTATGAAGAATATGTTTAATTAAATAATTGACAACTTGTTTGGTTCCACGCTTAACATTCAAAAAATTTAAACTATAAAAATATACATTAAAACTAATACAGTTTCCAATAAGAGATCAGACAATGGTGAGAGATTGTTGATAAACGCTTGGTGCCAAGACCACATTAGAAACTTATGGTTCCTCTATAAGATTCAGAAAACATATGTCATTTTATAAATTTGATATCATTCCATGTAATTAAAGCTTTTGGTACCTCTAAATCCAATAATGAAAAAAACTTGCAACAACATCTTCGTTATCTTTCCTCATCTTTCCTCGTGACACCAATACCCCACTTAGACCTCCATTAGATTTGGTGCATCAAAATTAAGCTTATAACATCCACTAAAAGGGGAGTGAACATCATATATGGCAAAATTGGACTCCACTTAGCGTCTTCACCAACATCATAATATCACTCTTATAATTACCAATAAATCCTTAAACAATGACAGTCACATCAACATCAATCCCCTCAAAAAATATTTTGGCACACCATATTCTAGAGCAATTCTTACTTGAGCACAAGCACAAATAGATAAAGTTTAGACACACTTACATAAATGAAGGAAAATAAATGAAAAATAATTTAGTCACATCATACAATTATTGTCTTCTTTAATTTTTTCATTTATGAGTATGTGCCAAAGCCTTTTTTATTTAGGTTTATGACCAAGTTAGCATTTCTCCATACTAGACTCTTGGCGCGTGCGCCCGCACGGGACATACCACGTAGAAGTTAATCGAATCAATCGCAATAATGTAAACATATATAGTAGCAATAAGCAATAAGTTTCTTAAGCAATAAGCAATAAGTTTCTTTTATTCACAATGATGTTAACGATTAGCAATAATGAGCAATAAGTTTCTTGTATTCACAATCAAATATCATTAATCAATTTCATAAATATTTGAAATTTGACTTGTTACATGGAGGACAGTCAAATTTCTAATTCGATTTCTGCAATAACTACGTGTTAATCTTTCTTTTACTCTTCATGAAATGTCATTAAGTTTTATAAATATCATTACTTTTTTCTTTTATTCGATTAGCATTACTAACCTTTTATATTTCGTATGAGCAATAAGTTTCTTTTATTCACAATGATGTTAATGATTGGTAATAATGAGCAATAAGTTTCTTTTATTCACATTGAAATATCATTAATCAATTTCATAAATATTTGAAATTTGACTTGTTACATGGATGACAGTCAAATTTCTAAATCGATTTCTGCAATAACTATGTGCTAATATTTTTTTTACTCTTCATGAAATGTCATTAAGTTCCATAAATATCATTACTTTTTTCTTTTATTGGATTAGCGTTACTAACCTCTTCTATTTCGTATGAGCAATAAGTTTTTTTAAGTCACAATGATGTTAACGATTAGCAATAATAAGCAATAAGTTTCTTTTACTCACAATGAAACATCATTATTCAATTTCAGAAATATTTGAAATTTGACTTGTTACATGTATGACAGTCAAATTCAAATACGATTAGCAATAACTACGTGGTAATTTTCATCAAAATATATTGATCAATTTTTCGTTAACCATTTGATATCCTTATTCGAAATGTCGCCCATAACATATTTTTCGTGATCTATACAATATTTTTTGCTGAAGGCTAGTTAAAACTAAAAGTGATGCAGTAAATTTTATTACGGTATCAATAAAATGTTATGAAGTAAGTTGTTGATTATGGAGTCTTTATGGCTCCTATTATGGTTGTCTATCGATCATTAATTGCATTGTAATTCAAAAAGAGAGCACACTAAATTGGAAAGACAATAACATAAATTTCATTCAAATGAAAAGATAATTCAAAAACATCAAAATGGATTCATCTACATAGACCCTAAAAACATAACTCCGTCAATTGCACTGCAGACATCAAACTCTCACAACAGTTGAGCGCTTGACTTGAATGTAGATTGTGTCGTTCATGCGAGCATGTGGAAACCCAACTTTAACCATAACACCTTCCTCAAGTCTGCGCGCCAGTACCATTCTTTTCCATCTTCCACCATGTTTGATGTGGTGATGTGGCCTGGATCCAAATATAGTGATACAATTCCACTTGTTTCCACAGTCATCAATCATTGTGAATGAAGTGGTTTCCCTATAGTTAAATCACACAGGCCCTTGTAAATAAGCATTTGCATAAAAATTTCGTATATAAAACCAAATTTTTATACGAGGTGATAGAAATGAACATGATAAAAAAGCAATGTAATACAAAAATAAAATACCATAAATCGAGAAGTGACATCAAAACCAGTTAAATACTTCTCCCACCAGATTTGAAAATTTCTCTCATCATGATGGAATGTGAGGATTTCACTTGTGACCGGAACACCTTCATATGCAAAGGCTGACACGATAGTTTTCTCAATTTGAAATTTCATAGAAGGAAGAAAAAGATGAGGATCCACAACACATCCTGATCGATTAATCACATCAATCCCAAACTGTCCAGCACCGGTAAACACCATCACAATAGTTCCACCCAAACGGACATCATAAAATTCGCGTATGACATTGAACCCAGTAGTTAAAAACAAGCTACCACGTATCCTTTCAACCATAACCTCAAACTGGTTGTTGTTAGGGTCAATAAAAGTTGCGTAATCACCTAGTGATGCACCAAAATTAGAGGCAAATGTTTTTGGCAACATAGTGCACCCTGGAAAACATATATATCTGAAATTAGTAAGCGGCAAAAATGATCAAATGAACTTTTAATTTGAACTGTCGCATTTATAAAAACACAGTATTAGTAATCTTGCATTAACATCTGTTACATGAAACTCAAGTCGAAGAGTTCTATATTGAACTCACAATCTGTTAACAAACTTGTCCAAATCAGTTATAGGATTTGGATCTAATGGAGCTAAAAAAGATCAAAGATTTAACGAAATTAGTGCAAGTTGAAAAATATAAATGAAACAAAACATAAGAGATCAAGAAAGAAGATGAAACATGGTTAGAGAGTTTGTACCCTTCAAGCAATGCAATGCTAAGAGAGTTTGTGCATCACTTTCCATTGTTAAGTCTAAACTGTTTTGATGTAAAAATGATGGTAGGAGAGGATAATGGGCATGCAATCGTTAATATAGAAAGTTTCTCAAGTTAACATCATGAGAGGATATAGTTTAAAAGTTTGTTATGAGATCTGCGGCTGAGATGTAGGGGGTGGTTGACTGACTTGGTTAGCATTAACTACATTTGCAATTGCCACTATCACGAATCTCACGGCTGTAATATTCGTTTTCAATTGCATTAAAAGTGTGTTATTCATTTTCAATTAGCATTAACTAAGTTATATGAGAGAAAATGAGAAGTTTGAAAATAGAGTTTGAATCAACGGGTGAGATTAGATTAGCAATAATTACATGTTTAGGAGGAAAAAATGCTAGGGATTAGAGTAAACATGTTTGCTAATCAAGTCTACCTTTTATAATAAAGGATTCCATAACACAAGGTCAACACATGGAGTACAATATTTCCATTTGCATCAATAATATTTCTTTTCTTCCATTTTCGAAAAGGCACACATTTCGAATCATGCGAATTTAATACCACACCTAGCATTTATACGAGCACTCCGTGCTCATTTGTTTGTTTTTCTTATTGCGTTAATGTGTATAAATTACGAGCAATAACTTTTTATGAAATTTTGATTAAAATATTAGATATAGATAATAGATTTTTGTACTTTCATACTGTAACAAACTACATTTTTTTTCAATGATACAAATAATATAATATTTTTTAAAAAATATAACAAATATAATATAATTTCTCATCCTTTTGAACGACGCTAACAAAATATAATTTTTATATCAAATTTATTTAAGGGTATAATTGTAAGGAGAAAAAACTAGACTAAAAGAGTCAACTTTCTTTATATACAACTAGTAACGTTTTTCTTTTATTGTGCTAATGTTTGAAAATTATGGAATGTGTCCATTTTTGACCAAATTACACTTTTAGTCCCTTAACTTAATTTCAGGTAACAGTTTGGTCCTTTATCTTTTTTTCATTTCAACCTGGTCCTTTTTGTCCATTTTCATATGAATTTTTAAGCTTAAAATTCATGATTTTATTTTCTTTCAGTCTTCAAATCTACCATCATCGTCTATGTTTGCATAAGAATATTAGATTTGAAGCTTGAAAATGTATATGAAAATGGACAAAAAGGACCAAATTGTTATCTGAAATTAAGTTAAGGGACTAAAACTGTAATTTTGCCCTTATTTTTTATGAAATTTTGATTTTGATTAAAAGTATAAATATAAATGCTTCTTGTTTTAAAATTATAACAAATCAAACAAACCATGTTTATCTGTTTCAATTATACCAACAATATAACAAAAAATACAATCTAAATTATAATCTTTTCAATAACATCAACAACAATCATTATCATCGAAAAATTGTTTAAGGGTATAATTGAGATAATGGAAAAGCTAGCCTAAAATTTTCTCTTTTTTTTTTATTTTTTTTTATATATATATAGTATAGATATATTCGATCTAGTTTGTTACACTTTTCAAAAGATAAATGACATATACTCGTATCGTGTTTGTTACACTTTTTTATTTTGAATTTACTTTCACCCATTATTTTTTTTAAAGGATAAAAGTGAAAGAAAAAAATTGATATATCGCGGAAAATAATGATTGAATTTGTTTAATTTTTTTTAATATTTGAATTTATTCATATCTATTTGTTAGATTTGCTATTTGTATTGAAAATTGATTGATGGTAATTTGACAAAGAGAAAAAATGAATTCAAAAAGGACGATTTTTTTTTTATATATGGTATATATATATTTTTAAAGAATATATAGTATATATATGGATAAAAAAATTTAATATTTGACAAATTTGTTAAAAAAAGTAATACAATTCTTGAATTTCAATTTAAAAAAATTCTTTAATTTCCCCATCCATATTTATTTAGTCAATTATTTGGGTCAATATCGTCCTTCCATTTATGTAAAGAAAAAACCAAAGTACACCAACTCAAAACACAACTCTTCAAAAACAAAACAAACCGCATATTCGCATTCTTTCCCTACAAAACAGCGAAGGAGTGTCCACGAGATCAAGTGGGGACAAATTCACCCACTCACAACTCGCCACATGTCACAACCAAAAAGATAACCATCAAAAAAGAAGAGAACAGAACAGAACATGTTTTACTTTATTTAAGTGGCGACGCGATTTATTTTCCCACAAAACCACATTCCTTAAAATACTCAAAGCGTTCTCTTCCCCGCAACCTTCCCTGGTAACGTCGCAACCCCCTCTTTCTCTCTTTCTTCAAAGTTTTATTTTTTGAATTGCCCTTATATCAAAGTTTCGATTTTTATTCGAAGCACATAGGTTAGTTTCTTTAATTTCAATTGGGTTTCTCTCAATTTTATGTTTTGTTTGTTTATTTATTGTTTCATTCATAACAAATAAAACAAAAACCCTTGATTTGTTTTTATGTTTTCCGATCTGAAATTCTGTTTTTTTTTTTGTTGGATTTTTCACTTAGATTTGATCTGTCATATTGTTGTTTTATTATTGTTTTTGATTCCTTTATTGTCAAATATTTTTTTTAACTGTTTTATTAAGAACTAAAATTTTGAATGAATTATGAACCCCTCTTTTTCTGTTGGTGTTTTGTTTTCTTCATGGTAATTATGTATGTAATTGGTGGTTTCATAATTGAATTGCAAATGCATCCCTAGTACCCAAGTTGTTGTAGTTTTGTGAACTAAATTCACCAACAAAAAATAGATTCGACGATTAAATAGACACTTATGGACCAAGATCACTTGAAAAATTGACAGTTTGCAATTTCGATATATTCAGCGTCTCACATATTCATGAACCAAAATGGTTATTTACTCAATATTATCTGTTTTTTGGTTGTCTTATTTAATCCTCGAATGTATTTTTTGTTGGTCAATCTAGTTCGCAAAACTAAGAACATATTAGGTATTAGGGATGTGTTTGCAATGTTGATACATTTAAAGACTATAGTGATGGCGCCACACATTTTCAGGGACTACAATGGTTGTTTGATCGGTTTTGATTTTTGTTGTTGTTGTTGTGAGTGATCAAGTGTTTGTGATGTTTTATTTATGACAGTGCTATTATGGTATTATGTATGATGATTAGATTGTATTCGAGTTCTCTTGTTTTGTTTTTTCATTTTGTTTCCTTTTTTTGGTTGAATTGAAATGCAGATTGTCAATTCGGATCTTCATGAGTTCAACAACCACTGGTGCATACTTGGTTTCCTGCTATTCGGGAAACAAGAACAACGGCCTCTTCTGCTGGATTTTGATCTGCCTGCTACCAAAATTCCTTGGAACTGCATTTGCCTACATCAACTTCCTCCTCATTCAAGCCATTGATAGGAGTCCATCAGCAGTGAGGGTGCTCTTCGGCCCGTTTAACCTATAGTTATTTATTAGATTGGTCATCAGCATCGTTAGAGATTAGATCCTTTTTTCGTTGAGTGGTGAAATATGGTTTCCTCTCAGTTTTCTGGCATGTATAAACCAATGCTCTTTCCCGTTAACGATCCTGGCACCGCAACCACCGATCACGTTGAGCTAGATTTCTCTGATGTCTTTGGTCCACTCACCGTAGAAGTCAATAACGTAGATTCAACTTCTTTCGAGTCTATTGATGAATCGAGCGAGCTGGTTTATGAGGACCCTGAAGTCATTTACACCCGCTCACATTCTCTGGTTGGCCCTTCTAGTTGTATCAGCCAATCACTTAAACTCGGTAAGCTCACCATACACGAGTCTGACTCTGACAATTCACTAGTGGAGCGTGTCACTGAAGAGACCATTGAAGACGTCAAAGAGTCTTCCGTTAAGAATGTTATCATTGAGGAATCTTTGAATGATGAAGAGGAGAACCTCACGGAGATCCAAAGAGTTGGCATTGAAGATTTTGAGGTTTTGAAGGTTGTGGGGCAGGGTGCATTTGCAAAAGTGTACCAGGTGAGGAAAAAGGGAACTTCAGAAATATATGCTATGAAGGTTATGCGAAAGGACAAGATTATGGAGAAAAACCACGCCGAATACATGAAAGCTGAGAGGGAGATTTTGACAAAGATAGAGCACCCCTTTGTTGTACAACTCAGATACTCTTTTCAGGTATTTGTTTTCAAATTTGTAACAAGGTTTTGTAGCGTCCTTCACATTTTGTTAATGGTTCATCTTAATTAAGAATATAAACTGTAAAATAGAAATTGAAAGTGATGTGTTCTGTATATGTCGTTTCAGACAAAATACAGATTGTATCTTGTGCTGGATTTCGTAAATGGGGGCCATCTCTTTTTTCAGCTCTATCACCAGGGCCTTTTCAGGTAAGTTTAGCTTTGAGTTCTTTTGTGTCTAATGTTTCAGTTTTTAATTTGCAGTATTAATGTCCGGTTCTAATCTTCAACTATGTGTATTCAGAGAGGATCTAGCACGCATATATGCAGCCGAGATTGTTTCTGCAGTTTCCCATCTCCACTCAAAGGGAATAATGCACAGGGATCTAAAACCTGAAAATATCCTAATGGATGCTGATGGCCATGTACTCTACTGTCCTCCTTCCCTCATGTTTTTCATACTGATTTTTAATCCTTTTTTGCGCATGTCATAACTGACCTGAATATTTTTTTTATTCATCTACTAGGTTATGTTGACTGATTTTGGATTAGCAAAAAAATTTGAAGAAAGCACAAGATCTAATTCGTTGTGTGGTACAACGGAGTACATGGCACCTGAAATTATTCTTGGGAAGGGCCATGACAAGGCTGCCGATTGGTGGAGTGTAGGCATCTTACTGTTTGAGATGCTCACTGGGAAGGTTTGTACCTTGTTTCTTGTAAATTTTATTGGATCTTCATAGTTGGATTATTCTTTGTTGTGGGTAGGAACAAGGAGGGTCTGTGTGTGTACATGTTTAAGAAAAAGATGGCTGTATGATGTTCGTTCCTTTTAAAAGGCTAAAAATTTAATTAAATGTACTCAACCTTCAAAGCTGCAACTACTGAAATTCTGGGGCAGCTGGCTTATTGTATGAGCTTAAAATGCACTCATGTTTGGCTCATCTGTATAGCTAAATCAGTTAGTTAGAACTTAGAAGCTTATTAGTCTCTTGGCTCATTGACAATTTTAGTAAGAGAAATGCTAGCAACACACATTCTAACACACACTTTTCAACACACTCTTTGATTGGTTAAAATTCACATGGGACCCATCAAATTTATATGGGACCTACATGATTTGGTGGGATCCATGTGAATTTTAACTAATCAAAAAGAGTGTGTGTTCGAATGTGTGTTGCTAGCATTCCTCTTTTAGTAAATATCTACGACTTGACCACTTGTGTTATTTAGTTAATTGGTTCATTTTGTTTAGTTAGAAGAATACTATATGTTTGTAAAATGAATGGGCTGGTAATTGAATAACTGGTAGGTCCTTTTGGAGTTGCTAAATGATTGTTTTTGTGGTTTCACCTCCTTTGCAGCCTCCCTTCTGTGGTGGGAACTGTCAGAAGATTCAGCAGAAGATAATAAAAGATAAGATTAAGCTGCCAGGATTTTTGTCAAGTGATGCGCATGCACTGTTGAAAGGGGTAATCTCTAGTCCACCGATTATTTTTTCAATAAATATCCTAGATCAAATTCATCATCATCTGAAAGTTATATTATTATTTGCAACATAAATAAGCTTTGCATGGCATTTTGTCTTCAAAATTTAACTGTTAATTTAGGCATTCCTAGGAGAGTTTCAATTGCATCATAAAAAGGAGTTTCAGTTATGCAATGTTGAAGGGGGTCTTAGTATAATTAAGTGCTTATTCAACAAATACGTATCGTGAGAGAGTTTATGTATAAACTACTTTTACAATAAAAAGAAAGAGCTGAAAACAGCTTATGATGATTAGCTATCTGGAGTAGTTTCTGAAAATATGCTACAATAATTTAGACATATCATAATATCATAAGTTGATATCATTAACTCTTCCATAAACTCACAGAAGTGCTTATGTAATATAAACGCAAATAAGTTCTTCCAAATACCCTTATGTAACATTTCTTGAAATGCTGTAGAATGTTTTTCTACACAAGCGTGATCATTTTCTAGATTCAAATTTTATTTAGATTTCCTCTTATCATATTAATACTTTGCTACGGTGTTACAGCTGCTAAATAAGGAGGCACCAAAGCGGTTGGGTTGTGGAGCTAAGGGGATTGAAGAAATTAGAGGACACAAGTGGTTCAAACCAATCAATTGGAAAAAGTTGGATGCACGTGAAATCCAACCAAGTTTTCGGCCAGATGTAGCTGGGAAGCACTGTGTTGCAAATTTTGACAAGCGCTGGACGGATATGCCTCTTGTTGATTCACCAGCTGGGAGTCCAAATGGTGGAAACCCCTTCAAGGACTTCTCTTATGTGAGACCTGCAGCCTCTTTTCTTCAAAATAACAGCCCTGCTTGCTGAACTTCACACCTTTCACCGGCAGTATGAAAACTCTTACTAGTTACTTGTATTTGTATTTGTGAACAGTGATACACTGTCACATGAATTGGTATCAAGAAACATTTTCGTCGGTCCCTTTCATTCAGTAGTCATGTGAACTTTGGGCATGCAGCTCTACAATTGTTGAGCTGACTTTGCTTGAAACTTGTGTTTGGAGAAAATATATTGCATTATTTATACTCTTAATCAAATTTACTAAATGTTTTGCCCATCTGAATTTTCCAAATTCATAGAACAATATTTGTTCAACATAACGTGCTTTTAATCTGGTTATGAGAGCTCATGAGATGATTGTGATTGCTTTTGAATTTGGACTTGTTTTAGAGGAATGCTAGGAACACTATCTTTTGAGCACTCTCTCTAGCATTCACTCTTTTATTGGGTGAAATCAATGTATGTCCCACCACTTTATGTGGGTTCCATTTCCAAAGTGTAGGTCCTACATTGATTTCACCCAATAAAAGAGTGAGTGCTAGAGAGAGTGCTCAAAAGAGAGTGTTGCTAGCATTCCTCCTTGTTTTATTATGTTCTCTTATTAACCGTTATCAATAGGACAATATTTGTTTAGTTATTTAGATGATTAGTTGTTTGTCTTTTGAAAATTAAATAACTTTGAGCTATTATCATGTAGGAGAATTAACTTCGTATTCAGTCTCTTTTCTATCTTGTAAATTATTATGTTATACAAAATTGGATTTTTTCTTCTTTTCAAATTACATTTATTGGATGTCAATTTTTAAAAGGTACAATAATTTATTTTATCATTCAAAAAAGAAAGCATATGTACCAAACAAATCCGTTAAGTCGAAGGTTTATTCTATGGAGTAAATTATATGAGCATACGAACTCAATGTCTACGTTATTAAATTTTGAAAAAATGATTGTTAAAAGTTCTAAAATGGGTCTTCAATTTGGATTTGTTATCAAACGCATTCTTACGCTATTCACTTGGTTTTAAATGCATTCATGATATTACCAATTTTTAATAAACGTTTTTTATTTTATTTCTCACGGAGTTTCCTAAAATATTCATATTTATTTTTATCATGAAAAATTTAATTGTTTGGAATATTTGGATGAGGTTTCAAGTGATTTTGAACCAAGAAAATATATATATAGAAAAAAGGGTGGATAAAGTAATGAGAAACAAAAATGCTTCAAGTACATGAGAAAGAAGCTGAGAGACACAAATAACAGTCTTTTGTCTTAAAACGTAACATTCATGGCTTCCTTATTATCTACAACAACTACACCTACACTTCAACATACTCATAATAAAATTTGTTTCTCTCCTCTAAAACTCACCACTCCATTTTACAATTCTTTCTTAAGAACAAACCTTTTCAACAAGAATCATTCTACAAGGTGCAATGCATTTTTTGATATCATTCCTAAAGACTTGTTATTGAACAATGCATTTTACTTGGATAAGTTTCAGGGTGTGAGTGAGGATTTATCAGACATGCAGAGGTTGGAGATTTTGCTTTTTGTTGGATTGGCATGGTTTTACTTAACTGCAAGACCAGGTGTTCTTATTGGTGCAATTGATGCATATCTTTTGGCTCCTATACAATTTGTTTTGGATAGTTTATCTGGAAGGAGAAATTTGAAGAGGAGTGATTTCTTGATTGGTGGTAAGATAGGAGAAGGGTCATTTGGTGTTGTTTATTCTGCTGTTTTGGTAACAAAGGATGTGAAAGAGATGATGCTCAAGAGTGGAAGAGGTAAGTTGGATGCTAAATCTAAGGATAAAGTCATTCTTAAAAAGGTATTATTTATTGAGATGTTCATTTATTCTCCAAATGCTTCCTAACACAATGGTTTCATTGTTGTAATAGTTATGGTTTTCACCTCATTTGAACTAAATTGATACTATTTGGGGAGCTTGTTTCTGAACTTGAATCTGATGCTGTTGTTTGTATATATCAGACTTTCATATACTTTATAAGGATAAAATATTTGTAGTACCTATAAATAATTTATTTTTGAGTGTAGTCCTTATACAAATTTTATTATTTTTTACATCATATTTAGCAATAACAAGGTGACTTTTAGTCCATGCAGAGCGACTAAAAGTACTTTGTTTTTATAAAAGGCAAGGGCTAAAAATGCTTTTTTTTCTTTCTTTCTAATCAACCGTAATTTGGGTCTTTGACCTAGTAGGCTCCTCAAAGCATCCCCACGGCTTATGCCCTTTGAATCTACTATGAGACTAATCCTCGAGTTGGTAGCGGAACATCCGATTTTTTCACGGGATTTGACTGCCTTCCAAATGAGTTACTCCACGAAATAAACTCGAATTCTTTGCATGAGGGAGAGTCACGTTATCAACTCTCCCAACACTTCGTTACTGAAATGTATAAATTTTTTGTTATGACTAAAATTAGATACATAGGATGTATGTATTTCACTATCTTTTCTTGTTATAATTCGAAAGCAAAAATAGAAGCTGATTGATGGAAAATGCAGGTGAAGGTTGGAATTGAAGGGGCTAAAGAATTTGGTGATTGTGAAGAGTGGTTTAATTATAGACTCTCAAGAGCTGCTCCTGAAACATGTGCCAAGTTCCTTGGAAGTTTTGTCGCTGATAAAACCAATTCACAATTCACAAAAGGTGGAAAATGGCTTGTTTGGAAATTTGAGGTGCTACATCATGAGTTCTGAACATTTTCAATTATGCAGCTTCTGCTATTTGCTTGCAACACTATCTACTGTTTCACATAGCCGATTTTTGGCATTTCGCTACTTTCCTTTATCTACTACTGATAACACTGATTTGACAAAGTTTCATGTGATAATATTATTTCCAAAATAATCAGTGAGATATGATTGAATACGTGTCTAAAACTTTTTTACACTGTCAGCGAATGGCATTTAAATTCTTTATTTGAATGAATTACACAAGAATGCATGCACATATGCTACATATACATATTTTAGGAAATAAATTACCAACTGTTCTATATACTAATTGCAGGGTTGTCCATATCACAGGGAGACCGCACTCTTGCTGATTACATGACAGATAAAAATTTCCCTTCAAACTTGGAATCTGTCATGTTTCGAAATGCGTTGCAAGGTGTAGACTCTTCTAAAAGAAATGCACTGATCATCAAGCAAATAATGCGCCAAATCATTACATCTCTTAAGAAAATTCACGACACCGGCATTGTTCACAGGGATGTAAAGCCTTCCAACTTGGTTGTTACAAAAAAAGGGCAGATTAAACTCATTGATTTTGGTGCAGCAACAGACCTTAGAATTGGAAAGAATTATGTGCCTAATTATACACCTTTGGATCCTGATTACTGTCCTCCTGAACTATATGTTCTACCACAAGAAACACAAAGTCTTCCTCCAGAACCAATTGCAGCTTTGCTCTCACCAATCTTGTGGCAGGTTTTATTTCTGTTATCCTATTTATATAGGCCCTGTTTGGATTAACAGCCTAATTAAGCCTTTATAACATCAGCGCATATCATATAAGTTCTTATGTATAAACCATTTTTATAACAAAAGTTAAAACAGAATCAAACTGTTTTCATACAAGCTATAGTTGTTTTCATAAGATATCTCTGAGAACTTATGAAAATAAGTTGAAAAAAACTTAAGAACATGTGATAAGCTGACATCAGCAAAAGAAAACGTTGAAAAAAACTTATGAACACGTGATAAGCTGATATCAGCAAAAGAAGTATATAGGCCAAGATATTGATAGAAGAATCATACATAACTTTTAAGAATGCATTACGTAGTATTTTGGCTAATGTTCCTTAGAAATATCTTAAGTCAAATTTATATTATTTTTACTACTGTGTTTGCATCAGGAAGGATATTCAGATTGTGGCATCATAATCATTTAATAATTAGGTCTATTATGAATAAGCTTCTAGCTTATGAAAGCATCGATGTCAAAATAAGTTTATGTTTCTTTACTTACACAGAAATGTTTATAAGCTTGTATATGTTTATTGAGAAATTAAACAATATAGCTTCTGAAAAACTGAACTGTAGAAGCAAATTTCAACATATATGAGAAGCTCTTGCTTAAAAAATGCTTAGTTATTACTAGATTACTTTGATCTCTCCTTTCTCTTCAGAATTTCTAGAGAATTTGATCAAAATGACTCTTAATCTGTATGTAGTCATTTCCTTCAAGCAAACAGACTGTGTATGCAACATTCATTAATACTTTTCCTTGTCTGTTTGAAATAATAAATTATGCAATGAAGTGGAGATATGTGATAACTGTTGCAGTTAAACAGTCCTGATCTTTTTGATATGTATTCTGCTGGAATTGTACTCTTGCAAATGGCAATACCAACCTTAAGGTCACAAGCTGCTTTGAAGAATTTCAATTTGGAAATGAGGACATATGGATATGATTTGAACAAATGGAGAGACTCTACTCGCATGAAGTCTAACTTCCAAATCCTTGATAGTGATTCTGGTAGAGGTTGGGACTTAGCATCAAAGCTTATCTCCAAGAGAAGTTCCGAAAGACGAAGGCGTTTATCTGCTGCTTCTGCTTTGAGGCATCCTTATTTTCTTTTAGGGGGTGATCAGGCAGCTGCAGTTCTTTCAAAAATCAGCTTTAGCACAAAGTGAGCTGCTTATAAATTTTTGGTTTGTTTGGATAAGTTTATTTCAGTTTATCTACCGGCATAAACACGTGTGAGACTACTTGAGAAAGCTTATCGAAACAGCCTATAACATGCCCATAAGCTGTTTCCAGCTTATTTTCGTAAGCTCTCTTGGATGGCATATTGAAACAACTTATAGCTTGTATATAAGTAGTTTGACTTAATTTTATCTTTTGTTATACACATAGCTTATTATAAGAGCTTATACTATAAACACTTGAGTATAAATTGTTTATCCAAATGTAAATATATTTATCTCATTTTATGATTCTTTCATTTTTCCTTTTCATATGTTTTACTATCTCATTTTATGACCAGTTCTTCAAGTCTAAGATAACAGGTTTCTTTCAACTTTTAGATTATGTAATTATCAGTCCTTTTTTTGTTGTTGTAATAGGTCTATTAATCAGGCCTATTAGTTAGAGCTTATTCTACATATTCAGATTAGGAAACACCTGCCACAAGAGGCTTCCAGCTCCACTCCCTCCTTTCTTTGTTGAGTTTAGGATGGAACTGTAAACGGTGCTTATTCTATATGCTGAGTTGTTGCCAGGATCCTTGGAAGATACATCAAACCCAGGAAAAACAACTGGCATTCCAAGATACTTGTGCATCCATCCATGATTTTACAAATGGGATGTGTATTAATAATTTGTTGTGAAACTTTTCATGTTAAGTTTTAGCTTAAATAACTCAGCAGTCTGGTTTTTAGTCCTTCCAAAGTAGTTTTTTAAGTTATAGTCTTGGTAACATTAAAAAAAAAAATTGGTTTTGGACCTTTTTATTTTAGTTCCAATAAAAATTTGTGTGTAATTTGGAATTAGTGCCTGTAATAGGTGAATATATTGATATTAGTCCCTAAACTAATTACAACATGACCAAGTATTACAGGGGATAAAAAAAAGGACCAAAACAATGTTTCCATATTTAAGCTGATTTAGAGGGACTAATAGTAGAAAATGCGTATATTACAAGGACCAAAAAGTTACGAAGCAATAGTGTTTACAACAGACTAGACAAGTGTGATGCTCATGAAAATTGCATAAATGGTTAGCTTAGCAGCATACATGTGAGCAGAAGCAAAGTCTACTACTACACCAAGAACTTGGTGGTTCCACTAAAAGGAATGAACTTCAGACACTGGTGAAGGGCCATAGAATCCTTCTAATACAATTTATAGATTGAATGAATGCATGAAGGTAAAGTAATTCTTAATTTATAGCTCATCAAGTTAAATGGTCTAGCAGTATTAATTCATACCCCTCTTACTAGTGTCTTCGCAGATATTTACAAAGTCGGAGAACAACAAAATTTTAACAACGTCAAGCCTCATGCTGAAAAGAATGTAGGTGGAAGCATATGAATAGTTATGATTAAATACAAAGAAAAGAAATAAAGTTAAACCAAACATAAAAATCAAAATATATAATCAAATCTTTAATCATTAATATACTCATTAATATACAAAATTATGATTATTTGCACGTACTATATTATTACAATCCTAGAACTCCATAAAGAATCTAACTAAACCACTCGTCAAACACTTAAAAATTATCTTTGGCTTTCGTTTCTGCACAAAAATCAACACTTATTAATACCTTGTGTCTTATGTTTGAGGATATTCTCAAAGTTACATAGCCCTCCACTAAGACTATTAATCAAGGAAATTACAGTCGGTAAACAAAAAATAAATTTTTAACTGAACACGCAAAGAAGGGGCTTCGGCAGTGCTCCGGTGGAGATGGTAGTCGCAGGTTCTCCAGCGAAGAAGATGATGGCAAGAGCTCCAGCGGCGGGTGACGGAGACATACATGTTGCGGTTCTGGGCGGATTCAGGTGAGACGAGACATGTAGGACACAAGGAACACAGAGAGAATGAAGCAAAACTTTTGACAACACCAGCGGTCACCGTTATACGATCTAAATGATGAGAGGATTTATAGGCTTACGGTAAAAAGTGGATGAGGTTGAGAGAGATCGAAATTTTTACGGAAAGAAAATGGAAGAGGCGCCGCAACAAACAACTAAAGAGATTTAGATTTAGGATTGAGCAAAATGTAAAACAACTTATTTATAGGCTAGGTTTTCTTGAGGGATTGGCTTTGTGTGCAGTCATTGCATGCAGATGCAGTCAGCTATCTATGATTGTTCGTTCGATTGAGATCTTGCGATATAGATTTAAAGTTGGTAATGTTTGGGTTTCTAGAAAAGGGTTAATTATATTTTTGATTCCTATAAATACAACAACTTTTCGTTTTAGGCCGCGTTTGGATTGGCTTATTTTGAGTTTATGTGAGCTTATGTGGGCTTAAAGGTGTTTGGGTAAATAAATAAAAATAGTTTATCATAGTTTCATAAGCTACTTATGCCATATTTTAATAAGCCTAAATTTTCAGATTACCCTCCGGCTTAACAAGGAGCTTATGAATTTATGAATTTATGTAACCTCCTTCGATTCTCTCTGGATCCACTTTTTCAAAACATATATTTTAATTATAATGTTAGTTATCTTTTGAGTAACAAAATTGCTATATACTTATCTTATTAAAGTAACACACATAACTAAGATTTTTATTTGTTTCAGGAAGATTTTTTTTTTTTTGTTACGTAACAAAATGAAACTGAATAAAAAAAACAAACTTAACTTGTCTTTTTTGGTAACAAACTGTACACTAATATCTATATATATATATATATGTGTGTGTAATTATAATTAATATATTATAATATTGTTTTTTACATCTTGATTAATTTTATCAAAAAAAATCTTGGTAATTGTGGTTCGAATCTTTTATTTTTTTGTTAAATTAAAAATATTTAAAATTTCGATAATTGCTTATGTAATGTCACATCCAAACACTTCAATTTATGTAAGTACTTTTTAGTGTACATATCCAAACATAAATAGCTTATC
>Ga0315915_1000098_pt1 | contig 62022 bp, 36 predicted proteins | sample MpolbnodulesMG_FD_207738 | JGI IMG/M metagenome (GOLD analysis project Ga0315915, IMG submission 207738) | Medicago polymorpha root nodule microbial communities from Los Angeles, California, United States - branched nodules | ecosystem: Host-associated > Plants > Roots > Nodule | place: USA... | reverse complement strand
GTTATACAAGATATATACAAAACTATGGTCAGTCGAGGCCCAAACACCGAATAGGGTCCGACCACCAACTCTGAGAGCCATACACAAACGTAATGTTTTTCGCTTTTAGCCACCACAAAGAATGAAATTTAACTTTATCTAAAAGCTGAATAATAGGCGTTTCTACATTGTTAAAGATCTTGTTGTTACGTTCTCCCCATATCAGCCACACACACTTTTGTTTAGTATTATTATTTACAATCCACTTGAAATGGTCTGATAACTTTGGCTTAAGGTCTTGAAGCATGTTCCTCTTAAGATTTTAATTTGGGTTCTTCAATGTCAACTACAGTGTATTAATCCATACAAGTATTTGACATGATTTTAAATAAGATGTTCATGGTAGAATTAAACCCCTAAAATTAGCCGATTCTTGAACAAATGCTTAAAAAAATTATTGCTACTACAATATAGAAATGGAGGGACTCCTTCAAAAAGAAAAAATTGAAGCGGAGGGATATGGCGTGAAATAAAAACCTTTTCCTTATTTAAAACTTTTCTTCCTATACAAGCAACCCTAGGCTATCCCGAAATATTTCATAATTTAATCCAAGTTTCACAGACATGATGTGATGCTGTTTTTGCGGACGTTTTTCTTGTCAATGAATGTTTTTTCCTGATTTCTCTCGCTTTTACCCTTTTCATTACATGACATTAATTAACCGTTAATTTTTTTTTCCTGTAAAAGAAATGCTTACGCTTTTTTGGATTGACATCTCTTGTTTTACGGAAACACTGCGTGATTAATATTTTGGAGTGTTATTTTATACTCGATCTTCCACATTAAACTTTCGTATCGTTGGCTAATTCTCGGTTCTGGTTTAATTCCAAAAGCGAGATTTGCGAAGTGTTTACATAGGGAAAATATATAATATTAATTTTGGGTTAACTATCACCGCCCAAGAAATATGAGATATCATCACCGACTGGTCCTACTTACCCTACGTAGTTTAGGTATATCTTTTTTACTTATGAAGTATGAACCTATATTCCCCCACGATAGTCACCTACTGGTGAGGCACGTCGACCGTTACTTAACAACACGTGGCTTTTAATCAAACGACTGTTATTTTCTTACATCACCAATGTGATCTTACACAGTACACACTTTGGTAAAAAGTGTGACCAGGCACTCTCTTAGTCTCCACGTGGGATATTATTCCATAATAATGCAGCTACATCACCACACTTTATTATTTTAAAATATATTATGATAATTTAATTTGCAGTAAAGTATAGTCATAATAACATAGGTCTATCAATTTGACCATATATATATATATATATATATATATATATATATATATATAGATATATAAAAAAAAAAAGTGAGAGTTATTTAACTAACAATTATAGTTCGATGGTTAATGAAACTCATTAAAAGATAATTTTAGGAGAATTTAAATTTAATTCTTGAATAGAATGATTTTTTATCTGATTATACTTATCATATAGTCGAAATCTAAATTAACAATTTAACATAGCCTATTTTTTTTGAAAATTGAAGGGTTAACACAAATGTGATGGTTATTTCTAGAAAACATAATAGTAATAATTATGTAAAAGAATAATACAGTAATATTCTAAGCTTTATTAGGTAAATTGTTCCTATAAGTATCCAAAATTTCATTTTTAGTTCATACAAAATAAAATCACACTTTTTTTTAGAGAAAAATAAAATCACACTTCTTAATCCAAGCCCGTATCATTTTCCTTTAGCGTTTTAGAAACCAAAAATGTTTACGATATTTTTTTCTTGGACTAAAATGTTGATGAAAAAAATCTACAAGGATTAAAATGATGACCTAAAATTTTACAAAGGCTAAAAAGTAAGGTTTTGTTAGTAAGGACTAAAAATAAAATTGTATATATTTATAGTGATCAATTATTTAATTAATTATATTCATAATGAAACTAGAGACATTGTATTATATATGCAAGAGTTAGAGTTCAAATAATAAGTTTTTCACTTATTCATTTTAAAGGTAAAATTCTAATAACTATATTACTTAAAAAGATATTCATAATAGTGTCGCAATTAGTATATTTAGAGAAGATAAATACAAATATTTTTGTAAACACTTTTTATATGAAATTCTTTTCTACCTTAACTTGAAGTATCACCCATAACATAATAAAAAAAGTCAGTTGACTAAACATGTCGCGTTGATCATGTTGATGAGTGTTGTATGGTTATCAAAACATATAGCTAACATAATATTTTTGAATCAACAGGGTTGTTGGCTCGTTAAGACGACACTTAGAAAAAATATCATCCATAATCCTAATTTTTTTCATAAAATTTTATGTTACTTTTAAAAAAAATATGATCTATATTAATATTTAGTATTATATTATATACTTTATTTATTTGGTGGGACCATAAATTCATTGCGTGTTTAGTAACACCAAGTGGCTCCCTGAATGGTGGAACAAGTGTCAGCGTGATGCTGTAGAAAGGTCTTAATAGAACGCCATATGGCGATTAGTGTACCTTCATTGCAGCAACTATGCCTAAACGCATGGCCGTTTTTTCTGGTTTTGTTAGTTGGTCCAAAAGTGAAACGCGTTCAAATTAATTAAGCTCATCATCGTACACTTAGCACCACGATTTAGGATAACGAAATTATAATATGTAGTAAAGTGTAACTTAATCTACTATCTTAGTGTGGATAATGTTTGGGAACCGTTTCCACTAAACCGACCATTTTAAACATTTTGTTATCCGGGTAGTTATCTTTTTCTTCTAATATGAAAAGTCTACTATTTTTGACTTTTTGATTGAGATTGTTGAGTTTAGGTTGGACCAACAGAATAACTGTAATTGGCTTAATGGAAAGTAGATAATTTAGAGACTTTGCTTTTCTAGTAAAAGAAATGGACTGGTTGGCAATTTTATTCTTTGTGAATATTCCGCGGTCTTTATCATTTTTCATTTACTTTTCTTAATAATTCGTTTTTAATTTTATTGATTTTCCTTCCTTATTTATTTTAATTGTATTACTCCTTTGATCTTCTTCTTTTTCTGTTACAACTCCTTTGATCTTCAACAACTAATGAAAAGGTGTGGTGAATATTTTATTTCCAAAGAACTTTCACGGAATTTTCTTTTTTTATTTCCTTTTTCTTTGTTTTAGGCTTTATGGTCTCGCTATCATATCCTTTTATGATAAATAGTCATAGAGTTTTTTTTTCTTTTTTAATAAACAAAGTCATAGGAGACAGAGTGATTGAGGGAAACTAAAACAATTTTTTTTCTTTTGAATAAAACTAAAAATAAATTATCTGTTCCCTTTATAATATGATGAGATAACTTTTATTTTGGTGAAGGTGTGCGATATAATAGTAGTATATACATACCTACTTTCATATTATAATACACACAAGTGGGGTTCAATGCAAACTTCTTTGGGTTAATATGTTTTTTTACCCTATGTCGTATGGGGGTCTTTTGGTTTACCCACTATCCAAAAAAAACTTGAAGATTCTCCTTTGCAATATGAAGATTCTTTGGTTTCGAAATATATTTTATATAAATTATGGAATAGGATTTCGAAAAAAAATCTGAATTTTTTCTATATTTAATTTTTTAAAAAAAAATCTGAAATTAAGATTTTGAATATTAAAATAAAATAGAATTTTCAAGATTATATAATTTTCCAAATTTTATTTTCATATTTTAATTGGATTTTAAAAAAATATATATCTAGATTTTTAAAAATTAAAATATTTTACAGAATTTTTATTTTTTGTAGAAAAAGTTTTAAAAAACTTTTTTATTTCGAAAAATAATTTGAACTTTATTTAATTTCGATTTTTTTTTCTATTTTTTGTTTTTTATTTTGATAATTAAATTCCAGAATTTTTAAATATCTTCTTAATTTTTTGTCAAATAAATAAATAAATATCTTAATTTAAAAAAAATCTGAATATTTTTTCTGATTTTTTTGTTTTTGATTTTTTTAATTAATTTTTTTTTCTGATTTTTTTTTACTTGATAGTTATGCTAAAAATTGCTCATTACACTTTGTTCTTTTTTTTTTTTTGGTACAATTGTTCTTCTTCTTTCCAGTACACACTTTCTCAGAAAAAGATGAATTCAAATAAAAGAGAATGTAAAGAAATGGTTCTCTATATGTTTCTCAAAGCACTCATGTGTTTATATACAAGAATGACACTTACGATTTATCCTAAAATTGTGTCTATGACATTACTAATTACTGCTAAATAAATTAGCTTAATTACAATACAACTGTAAATAACTAAAACATCAATACATAATCAGATTTTCCTAATCGTAAGGAAAGGTGCTAGTTGCCAAATATAGCTTAATACCCTCCCTCAAGTGGGGGCATGGAGATTTCGAATGCCCAACTTGCCAAGGAGAAATTCAAACTGCGGTTTCCCCAATGCTTTCGTGAAAATATCCGCAGGTTGATTGGCAGTAGAAACATAGAGTGGAAGGATATTATTTTTGAGAACTTCATTTTGGACAAAATGACAGTCAACTTCAATGTGCTTCGTACGTTCATGGAACACCGGATTTCTGGCAATGTGGATAGTTGCTTGACTGTCACAGTGAATGATCATTGGTTTATCATGAACAACTCTCAGGTTGGAAAGAATCCTTTTTAACCATTTTAACTTACATGTAGTGGTTGCCATAGACCGATATTCAGCCTCTGCAGAAGACCGAGAAACAGTGTGTTGTTTCTTTGTTTTCCAAGAAATAGGAGAGTCACCGAGCTGCACTATCCAGCCAGTGACTGATCGTCGAGTTAAGGGGCAGCTAGCCCAGTCTGAATCACACCAACCATGAAGTCTTAAGTCACTTTTACTACCAAAAAATATCCCTTGTCCGGGGTTCCCTTTTAAAAATTGAACTACTCGTAGTGCAGCTTTCCAATGTTCAGTTCGAGGCTGATTCATGAATTGAGACAAAGTGTGTACACTGTATGACAGTTCTGGCCGAGTGAAACACAAATAAATAAATCAATCGCCCGACCAAGCGTCGATATTTCTCGGGATTGGATAGCAATTCTCCATCAGCAAGCGACAAACGATGGTTTTGCTCTAATGGAGTGACAGCAGGTTTAGCACCGAGGAGACCAGCTTCAGATATGATATCAAGCACGTATTTACGCTGACAAAGAAAAACTCCGGTAGAATTTCTGGCAACTTCAATACCCAGAAAATATTTCAAAACACCGAGGTCTTTCATATTAAAACATGTGCTGAGGTAGAGCTTAAAGCGCTTGATTGCAGAAGGAGTATTACTTGCAGTTATTAAATCATTGACGTAAACAAGAACTATAAGCTGGCTTCCTTCTTGGTGCAGAGTGAACAAAGAATAATCAAGATATGATTGTTGAAAACCATAAGATTTGAGGGCAGCAAATAGCTTGGCAAACCAGCAACGCGGAGCTTGTTTTAAGCCATAAAGTGATTTTCGTAATTTGAAAACCATGTTTGGTTGCGAAACAGAAAAACCAGGAGGCATTTTCATGAAAACTTCTTCATTCAGATCTCCAAGTAGAAATGCGTTTCGCACATCCATCTGGTGGAGTTCCCAACCTTTCACTGCTGCTACTGCTAAAACACTGTGAACAATGACCAATTTAGCCACCGGTGCAAATGTTTCTGTGTAATTAATTCCTTCCACTTGATGATTGCCAAGTATAACCAACCGGGCTTTAAACCGTTCAACTGTCTCGTCAGAGTGATACTTTATGCGGTACACCCATTTGCATCCAAGAGCTTTCTTCCCTGGAGGTAAACGTTGCAAACTCCACGTATCATTTTTTTCAAGAGCTTGAATCTCAGTTTGCATTGCCTCTCTCCAGCGAGCATATTTTAGCGCCTCATGAAAATATACTGGTTCTTTTTCTGCAGTAATTGTTGCAAGAAAATGTCTATATTGCAGAGAAAAAATTTCACAACTTACATAGTGTGTTATAGGATACGGTGCACCGATTGAGCTGGTGAACGAGTGGAGGGACTTAACTTCTGAATTGTGTTTGTGACAAATCCTTGCAGCCGAGTGGATGGACATTTGGCACGACAACCACGCCCCAATATTTCAGATTCATCATGAGAGCTTGTGGATTGCACATTCGAAGGATTTGATGTGGCGGTACTATCTGCTACAACAACATTTGTAGTGTCAGAACCCTCCATATCAACAAGGATCCCCTCTGTTGGTGACTCAGTTTGTCTGACCACACTATCATCAAGTTGACTCTCCTCATCATCTTCTGTAATGGAGATTGAGGAGGTTGGCGCAGCTTCAGCGTGTTGGAATGGAAATTGATTTTCAAAGAAAGCAACGTCTCGTGATACAAAGAATTCATGAGTCTCAATGTCATAAACTCTCCATCCCTTTTGTCCATAAGGATATCCCACAAAGACACACCGACGACTACGATTGGCGAATTTGTCTCCGTTCGTATTTTGGTTGCGTGCAAAACACAAAGATCCAAAAACACGTAAGTGAGCATAAGAGGGTGGTTTTCCATGCAACACTTCATATGGAGTCTTTCCTTTTAAAATGGAGCTTGGAGTGCGGTTAATCAAGTATCCTGCTGTCAAGACACACTCACCCCAAAAATCAAGGGGCAAACTTCCTTGAAACCGCAGAGCTCGTGCCACATTAAGGATATGGCGATGTTTTCTTTCGACTATGCCATTTTGCTGAGGTGTTCATGTACAAGAGGTTTGAAAAATGATCCCATGTTCAAGAAAATATTTTTTCATGCAAACAAATTCTATTCCATTATCACTTCTCACAGTTTTAACCCTTTTGTTATATTGTCTTTCAACCATAGCAAAGAAATTTGTTAAGGTTTTTGATACTTGTTTCTTATCAATTAGCAAAGAAATCCATACTGCACGTGACCACAATAGTAAGGAAATAAGAAGCACCATAAGAAGAAGGAGTTCTATATGCTCCCCATAAATCACAATGTATTAAGTCAAATGTAGTAGAAGCTTGATGATTACTCAAAGGAAATGTTTCTCTAGTTTGCTTAGCTCTTTGGTATGTATCACAAACTTTATTTTGTAACTCACTAACTCTACTCCCATTACAATTAGAGACTAATTGAGTAGTTTTCCAAGATGGATGTCCCAAACGCTTGTGCCATACTTCAAGCTGATTCGTTCCTTCAACTTTGCAAGCTTTCACTTTTGGAACTTCCCGGAAGAAGTAGAGTCCATCCCTTTGTTCACCCGCACCAATCAGCATCTTCGAAGTGCGGTCCTGTATAGCACACAAATTACCAATAAACTGAACGTTACAATTCAGTTCATCTAATAATTGTGAAATAGAGATTAAGTTGCAATTCAGTTCAGGAACATAAAGCACGTTTTCAACTCTTAGACTATCAGTGAGCTTTACTGTTCCTTCCTTAGTACATGTAGTAGTGTAACCGTTAGGGAGTCCAACAGGACATCCAATTACTTCTTTTACATCACACATGTATTGTAAGGTTCCTGTCATATGATTAGACGCCCCACTATCAAGGATCCATGATTCGAGTTTAGTCTTACCAGTCATGCTTTCATTTGGAGTCACCTTGGAGCTATTCAGAAGTTCTACCAAAGTTTGCCACTGCTCCTTGCTTAATCCTATCATGTTGGAGTTTTCTGAATCTCCACCAACATTGGATCCCAAGTTCTGAACTGCATGAGCGCGCATTGGACCTTTTTGTGCATGAGCACCACTTGATCTGGTACCTCCAGTGCGGTTTTGGCCTCTTCCTCGCCCTATTGCCTTGTCATTATTTCTGGGGCGTTCACCCCACCATTCTGGGTATCCAATTAGCAAGAAACAACCGGCTTCATCATGACCAGCTCTGTTGCAGTGTGCACAGACAGATTTGTTTTTGACCTCACGTCCCTTCATCCTTGTGCTTGCTTGAACGGCCAAGGCCATGACTTCTGTTCTCTCACCTTTACCTCGTGTGATGATCCTCATTCTTTCTTCTTGTACTAGGATAGAGTACATCTTATTTAAAGATGGCATTGGATCTGTAGCTAGCAAATTTAAGCGAACTGTTCCATAAAGTTCATCATCTAGGCCCATCAAAAACACGTGACTTTTTTCCTCCTCTCTGCGCTTTTCCAATTTTGCCTTAATACCACATGTGAAACCTTTACAAGTGCAGGTCAACACTTGCTTATAATTGGCCAAATCATCCCATAGAGCTTTCAGCTTTCCATAATAAGCAACCATGGACAAACTTCCTTGTTTACAATGGGCAAGGTATGATTTCAGTTGCTGAATGCGCGGACCATTAACAACTGAAAATATATCCTCTATGTTGTCCCAAAGTTCCTTGGCGGTTTCCAAATAAGATACGGTTGTTCGCAAGGTAGGTTCTGTTGCATTCAAGATCCATGACACCAACATGGCTTAAACAGTCCACCAATCCTCCATTATAGAGGACCCTTCTTCAGGTTTCTTTATGGTTCCATCAATGAAACCCCATTTCCTTCTTGCTCTTAAAGATGTCTTCATGGCTCTAGCCCATTCGTCATAGTTTTCACCCCGCAGCTGCACTTGTGTAATGACACTTCCATGGTTGTCATTAGAATGGAGGTCATATGGTGATGGTTTTTTCTTTTGAGATTGATCTTCTTCTGTTAGAGAAGACTTTGTTTCATTTTCTTTTTCAGCCATAGCAGCTGCTAGGTGTATTTTTAGGGTTGCCTGGCTCTAGATACCATGTAAAGAAATGGTTCTCTATATGTTTCTCAAAGCACTGATGTGTTTATATACAAGAATGACACTTACGATTTATCCTAAAATTGTGTCTATGACATTATAACTAATTACTGCTAAATAAATTAGCTTAATTACAATACAGCTATAAATAACTAAAACATCAATACATAATCAGATTTTCCTAATCGTAAGGAAAGGTGCTAGTTGCCAAATATAGCTTAATAGAGAAGAGGATGTATCATTCAGACCTCCCTCTTTCTCATTATTCAGACCTCCCTCTTTTTCTTCTTCCTCTATTATTTAAACCTCCTTCTTTCTCTCTCTCCAAAATCGTTCTCTTTCTTTCACCCTCTCCTTCCTCCTCACCACCACCGCCGCAATGCTAAAACAGAAAGCAAAACAAACCGTAAAACTACAAACAAAAAGCAGAAACAAACAAACATAAGCAGAAGAAGAAACACAAGCGCACAACAACATATTTCTCTCACAGATCTACGTTTCTACGTGGGTTTGAATGGATTCGAATTTAGGGTTTCTACATTTCTGGGTTTGACGGATTCAGATTTGGGGATTAGGGTTTCAATTGAAGATAAGGAAGAAAAAAAATGAGGATTAAGGTTTGTTGTTGTGCTGTGTTGTTGAGGAGAGAAGAAGAAGAGAAGAAGCGCGATGGAGGAGAAGAAGAGAAAGAAAAAGATTTGGAATTTCTAATTTATCATTAGGGGTACTTTAGGTATTTCACATCTTTAATATTTTTTTTGTAATTTTTTTTTATTATGGGTGCCACGAGGAATTTAAAAAAATCAAAATTAAAAAAATTACATATCAGCGTGCCATATCATCCATTTTGCACAGTCAGCTACCTTGAGGAGTGTAAACCAAATAATCTTTATTTTGCAAGGGGAAATCTTCAAGTTTTTTTTTTTTATAGGGGGTAAACCAAAAGACCCCCATATGACAGAAGGATAAAAGCCTATTAACCCAACCTTTTCTTTTTACTTTGACCGGTAAAATTTTCTAGAAATTTCAAAAGTGAAGCAAAAAAATTATTTTAAAGCATTTGAAATGGTAATAGTAGTAAGATCTAGCTCAATTGATAATGTCATTATTGTTAAACTTAACATTTTTATTCGAATTCGAATTAAAATCTCATAGTTACGGACAAAGTCAATTTATACTTTTGTATGAAAGGATACATGATTTTGGTATACTACGTTTTTTTCCTTCTAATTATACCCTTAATTTAATCTCCCTAGAGCTTGTGGTTATACTCTTTCTACTTTATTCAATAAATATTAAACATTTCATGAATTTTTTAAAGTTAAATGATATAAAAATACATCTTTACGCGTAAAATATATCTTTAGTGTAAAACATTTTACGCACATCAAAAGTTAACTGAAATTCCATTTTGAAATTGCATCACATTTTAAACTCTGAAATATGTTTGCTGACTGAATATGATCCCAATAAACTTTTACATTCGCATATCCCTTTCAAAATCTAGTCGATTCATTGTAGAAAGAAAACCACTTCGGATGCAAAACTATCATGTTAGTTTATGTATTGAACATGCTCCAAAGAAAATATAATTCTCGTGCAAGTTTGAATCCGCAATCAAATGAACATTTCACAACTTTATCTGATGATATTGTAGCAAACCAGAACATCCTTTTTATAAGTGTATGATATGTGAAATAGTAAAAATTGAAAGAAGAGTAATTGATAATAATCATACACTAACAAGACTCTTGCCAAGAATTATATCATCTGTTGAGAAATCAGCCTCTTTGCGGAAAGTTCCTCTACCAAAGTCCAGGTTATACGAATCTGTAAGACCTTCTACAAGTCCGTAATCAGGTTCTAACCCAAGCACACTCTTTGCCTTCTCCACTGATGCAAAGAAATGCTGCACAATTTTTTTTAATAAAACATATCAATGTTTATCATAATTTCACTAATGAAAGAAGAAAAAAATTCATACATTTTCTTATGTTGATTTTTCTATGGAATAGGGGTGTCTAAAATAATATCACACATGTTTAAATATTTGGTTTAGACATACTTTTAGCCCTTGCAAATATAGCACCTTTTGCTTTTAGTTCATGTAGTTTTACTTTTAGTCATTGGTGTTTTGTTTTAATTTTGTTTCTAATTCACCTGATCCCGAAATGGAAATGACTTCTTTTTCCCAAAATCAAAGTCTTTAGGGTTGTAGTGAATGATCTCTGGCTCAGGGAACCCACCAGCCTGAAATGACCAAATAAACCAAAACTATTAAGTAAAAAAAACACTTGGTTCATAGTCAAAATACAAGACATTAGTATCAAGAAACTTTTAACTTTGCACTATTTTCTGCTTGTGACCATAAATATGCTATTGATATGGCATGCATTGCTTACCTTAGCACATGCTTTTGCTAATCCATCAAATGTGACATATTTGTCTCCTGAGATGTTGAATATCTGCTTGCTGGCCTTTTCATTTCCAAGAACCTTCAGAAAAGCTGTCGCCAAATCCTGTCACATTTTAACCATATTCTAGTCAAAATCACATAATGCTTAAACATATGTACTATCATAGTAATTTCATTTATAGAAGATCATTTATTAATCTTCAAAATCAACCTAGAAGGCAAGCATTTACAAAGTTCCTAGTGATAAAAAAGTGATCAATGCATCTGAAGCGTGACCAAAGTGAACTGCTACAAAATCAGCAGTAACATGAGGACTATCTACCGCTTATAAACACGTTTTCAGATCATATCTCAACATGTACAATCTTTCTCATTCCAAGTCTTCAAATCACAAAATTGAACATACTATATGATCTGCTAAAGAACTGTAACATCTAAAGGTTCATTTCATTCATACCTTAACATGGCCAAGTTGTGTTATCTGTATTCCTGAGCCGGGAATAGGAATTGGGCGACCGGCTTTCAATCTGTGGAAAAACCACTCTTCAACAGGGTTGTAATTCAAGGGTCCATAGATATAAACTGGCCTTATAGAAGTCCAATTGACATCCTTTGATTGCAACAAACTTTCTGTTTCAAGCTTTCCCTTGTGCCTGCTCTTAGGGTCAACTGCATCAACCTATCAACAAGAACCAGAGTCAAAATATAAACAAAACTAATAAAGGTGACAAAATTCTAGCAAGAAACATTTATAAAAGTGACATAATTCTAGTAAAACAAAATATAATATGGATTACTACATGCCTCAGACAAATGCATCATGGCAAGACACAACATATTTCTAAAATAATAAAGTGTAAACTGACCTCGGCATGAGGTAATAAATCAGACTTGAGATAGACACCAGCAGATGAGCAGTAAATGAACCTGACATTTAGAATCATTTAATTATAAACAAAATGGAGAGTGTAAAATCTTTACAATGACAGTGCATATCAAGTATATCCTAAAACATTGTTTTCTTATTTATGTAATCAAAGTCATTCTTAAACATAATTAACTAATCACTTGTTAATGAATAGACCAATGGCAATTGCACTTATATTTGAAATAGACTTATAGAATACATCAGAAAAACTATTGATACTGCTTACTGTTCCAGATTAGGCAGAGCATCCAATATGGGCTCAACTTCTTCTGCCTCTCGTCCTGAAACGTATGCCAAATAAAATCATGATTTGAATTTGAAGAGAGATACACATCATGAAAAATCACAATTTCTAATATGAAGATGAAATGGTACTCAGTACAGAAGGTGTGAAAAGTAAGAATCTAAATACCATTAATGTCATAAACAACATCAAATCCTTCTGCTGAGAGACTAGATTTTACAAAATCATAGTCCTTCCTGTCTCCTTTCAAATGCAAGATCTATGAAATAAAAATAAATTACATTACATTACACAAATAGTGAATGATCCAGCTTTGATGTTTACATTTACAATTAGCATACCTTGGAAGAAAAATCAGCAAAGTCAGTGTCTGATTCACCTGGCAATTGTTGAGTGATAGGTGCTTTTCCTCTTGTAAATAAAGTTACCTACCAAAATTTACAAGTTATTTTCCTAAACCTTCAAAAATATATTATTTCCGGTTAGAGTCAAGTGAGTAATAAATCATATATACCTGGTGGCCTTCTTTGACAAGTTGCCTAGACAAAAACACACCAATGAATCTAGTACCTCCCATTATGAGGATTTTCTTAGTGCTTGATGCTGAGACAATTAAAGACCCTTTTGGCTGCCATGTTTTTCTTTTCAACTGTAACCAAAATTAATTAGGATGTTCAAAAATCATGCATATGGATAAATATATATATATATAGTCTAGTCATCTAAACAAGACAAATACAACAAGAATTGATCAAACAAGTTGTATGTATGTAGCAACATATGTTGTGTTGTTATGTTAAATTATTTCATTTTCTCAACTTATTATTGGTGTTGAGTATTTTATCTAGTGTACGTGTATGTGAGCAGAGCAGCATTACTTAATAATACACAATACAATGTTATTGATATTGATATTGATATGACGTGAGTGAAAAGAGCGTAGAACCTGAATATGAGTTTGAAGTCTTGCTCCATGGAAATCAGAAAGAGAAGAAGCTAAAGGAGGGAAAGATAGTTGACTCTGTTGGAGTGCCACCAATCTTGCCATGTTTGGTTGTGAGGTGTGTATAGGATGAAATTAATTATGAAGTTTGAAGTGTATTTCATTTCCTCTTATTATGTTGCGATAAGACTAGGACTTACCTCCACCTCACTTCCTTTCAATCCACAGCCTTTCATTTCCCTCCTTTTTTTAACACTTTTTTTTAAGAATAATAATTAAATTCATTTATTTATTATAAGATAAAATGATTGCACCATCCATCTAATGTGGGGAAAATTCATGCTTCAGATTGTAGAGCTAAAATAAAATAAGGACATACACACACAAATAAATGGCTAAGATAATATCACAAGACAATATACATCAAGATCAAGAAAGTTAGAAAGGAAGGGTTGTTACTTGTTAGGCTTTCTGGGTGTTGAGAAGTAAAAAATATATGGATTATTTCTAATTTTGGTTTCCATGTTTTTACTCATTTACGAAATTGTTTCCCTCATTTTAAAAACACCGGGTATAGCTTCATCCATAAGATTTTTGTACTTAAAAATGGTGAAATAAAGTTTTTATTTGATTTTCTTGTATTTTTTTGGGGTGATTTTCTTGTATCTTAATGAGCCTTGATCACTTTACAATATCAAGTCTTATGTATCGTTGTATAAAATATGTCAAATGATCTATTTTATGCACAAAAATCTAATGGAGAGGCCAAAACTGAATGATTTTAAAATGAGAAATGATATTTAAACATCCATTTGGTGACAACTTTTGTGACAACTTTCTCTCTCATACTCACATTATTTTTTACTTTATCTCTCTACTGCTATAATTTATGTGCCAATACTACTTTTTCTTTGTAAATTATGGTTGTAAAATAAGTTGTCACCAAATTGGTTGTTCAAATATCACTCCTCTTTTAAAATAAAGACTATTATTTTTTCCACCCTATTGGATACTCACGCACCCTATTTATTTTACAAAAATGCCCTTTGAAAAACGTAATCCGAACACGTTCGGATTGTATAATCCGAATTGTCACAGTATAGAGAAGACTGACAATTTTTGCATGTTTTTTGGATTCATACTTTTTTGAAGATAAAAAAATTAAGTAAAAGACAACCAATAAATAATATATATATATATATATATATATATATATATATATATATACAAAAAAAAGTTAAATTTATATCATTACACATTTTACCATATGCATTTCAACTAATGACATACACGGGGAAGAATTTAGTAAAATAAGACATTATCTACGAGATTTAGAAAAATCCGAAAGGCCAAAGCAGCCGTGTCAGACATTGCAGCAATTGATGTGGATGACTAGAGCAGTCAAAAATGGTTCGGCCCATTAGCCCACAATTTTGGGCCGGGCCTTAAAAACTAGCCCAAAAATGCACTCGGGCTCTTTTGGCCCAAGCCCATTTGGCCCATACAAAAATGGGGTCGGGATGACCCATCAGGCTTTGGGCGGGCCCATTATTACTATTTAATTTGATTTTTGTTAAAAAAAATAGCATATTTTTGAAAAAAATTATCAACTATTTTAAAATTTATTAATAAAAAAAAATCAAAAAAATAAAAATGAATGAATTCAGCTTAAAGTCTTAAAATTTTAAAGTTTATAAATTATTAATTTGATTTAATTGAATGAATAATCTAGAGGTTCATTAATATTCAATGTTAATGTAAAAATTATTTACACTTTTATGTCCATCTAATCATATTTTAGCAAAAAAATAGTGGTGAGTGACTAATATATTAAAAATACATAAAAAAGAGTGAATAAATTTTAAAAAGAAAAAATAAACGGGTCGGGCTGGCCCACGACCCACACAAGTTGGGCCCTAGAAACTATGGTCCAATTATAAATGGGTTGGGCGGGGCTGGCCCATGTATGTAGTCAGGCCTCTCGGGCTCGGGCCGGGCCAGCTCATTTGACACCTCTATGGACGACGCATTTCTGCATGTGAAGGATCATATTGTGGTTGGTTGGAGTGCTCCACCGTTGGGTTGGATGGAAATCAACTCGAATTGGTGTCTCGAGATGGTTTATGAGCAGGATGTGGTGACTTGATTAGAGTTGACACGGGGGAGTGGTTAGATGGGTTTTCTAAATTTTTGGGTAAATCTAGTGGTTATGTTGCGAAATTACGGGGTGTCTTGGAGAGTTTGTGTCTGGATTTGAGACTTGATTTTAATAAGGTGAAGATGCATATTCTTAGGATGCCCATGCCGGATATGAGTTTTCTCATTGCTCAGAAATACAATTACGCAGTTTGCAGCGATCTAAAACTTTTTTCTTTTTATGGGGTAAACCGCCATTTGTTGAGTGATTTATGTGTATGGCACATGTCAATGACAACCATTTCATGATTATACATTTGAAGAATGATTGTCATATTCCTCCCACTTGCCTGCTGTGGAGACAACATGCTCGTGATGATGCCTTAAGCTGGTCTGATAGATTCGTTAGTCGAATGGCTGACTATAATGAACTATGCCGGGCGGCGAGTTTTGAAGTCATAGGTGATGACCAAGATTTGTAAAGTATTTTATTTAATTTTTATGTTTAGGGTTTAGGAAATAAACAGAGTTGAGATGAAGATGTTTCGTTGGATTTGTGGTAAGATTAAATATAATAGGATTAAAAATTACAATATCAGAGAGTTTTGGTAACACCTATGGTAGAAAAGATGATGGAAATCAAAGCTTATGTGGTTTGAGTATGTAGAGAGAAGACTTGTAGATTTTGAAGTAAGGAGAGTAGATAAGATTAATTATATATATAGTTAGATCACTAAAGGCACAGAAAGACCTAAAAAAATTATGCGAGAGTTTATTAGGAAAGATTTGAAAACTAATGAGTTTGACTAAAATATGGCTTATTATAGAACATTATGAAGTGATTTGATCATGTAGTTGATCCTACTTAATTGAAAAATACTTGGTTGTTGTTGTTCGTTGTAGAGGTTGCACAAGTATTTTTTTTAATTTATTTTTATGGATGTGTAAAAAATAAATAAAAGAAAAGAATAGATGAATACAAAATTAGAGATAATCACTTGTTTAGCCTCTTGAGACAAATTTACATAAGCCTCAAATTTGGACCGTATGAAACACAAATTTGGACCGTATGAAACACCACAAAGCACCTCGATGCAACCTTATGTATGGAACCTTACATATTTTTATGTGATTATTAAAAAAAAAAAAACTACTTATTGGATATAACATAGATGCATAATACATAAATATAATACAAGTTAGAGTTTGTAATCACTTTGAATTTCTAACATATATACTTATTCTCACATGACAATGTGACATCTTCATCTTTAATCTTACCACCTATTATATTTAATCTCCATCTTTAATCTTCATTTTTAATACATGAAGAGTGAACAATAATGTTTTTTCTTCCTTTTTTTTGTAAACTATATTGGTGGTGTTTATTGGGATTGAAATGCATGACTCCAACAATCATATTTAATTTATGAAAATGAGAGAAAACCAATTGTTTATGATTTATCTAATATTTAAAATTGATTCAATTTAAACTTAATGATATATTAATTGTGTTTTTATCTTTTCTTTAATTAATATTTGTAATAAATGAATTTAAAAATTAAAAGTAAGTTTTATATCTAATTTAACAATGCTTCATACGTTTTTCTTACCTCATAACTGAATATTAAATTATCAGAGTCTCTTTCCTTGAGAATCAGAGGGTTTAAATTGTGTTAAATAAACTTTTTATTTTCTTTTTGTAAAAACAATATGATAAAAAACAAGCTTAAGGACAGGAGATAAATTAAAGAGAGAGACACAAAGTTTATATTGTCTCACCCCCACAATTTGGTATATATTGTCTCACCCCACAATTTGGTAGCTATGTCCAATACCTTCACACATGAAAGATTTTCACTATTGTTAGAAATTCTTCACGATTTTGTCTTGTTGAGGAAGTTTTCTCCACAATTTTGTACTATCTCAAATATTGTTGCACATAACTTATACATTGTACCTTGGATATCATTTGTTGGTTATCTCTACATTTGAATTTTAAATTTATGGAGAGAAAGCTTTAGAGGAATATAACACATATGTTCATTAGAGGATAAGCTTACATAGGATTCAAGACTTGGCTTTCATTAAGATTACTTCAAGTGGATAAAAGTATTGGTCATAACAGGGTGAGCTACTAGATAGGGACAAATTGGTCTTGTATGATCTTGCATCATAGGATGAAGAATAGTTGAAATATCGTGGAGAGAATCAGCTAGAATATCTCTCTAGCATTATCGCGGTAATGTCTATAATCTATTATGTTTGAGGATTCCTCTCCATCTCTTCCTCAAGAAGTAGAAACTATTTTGTCTTCTCTTCTTTATTCCCTTATAGAAGAAATGTGTAACGAGCAATAAATGATGAGACTCGACGAAAGAGCTTAGATCAAGTGTTTGTTGGAATATTTTATTATATTCTAATATCATTATGTAGGCAAATATCGTAATAATAATTATATGAGCTATTTATCAATTGTGAGTCTTAATTGATTAGTGATTAAATTAAGTAATAAGGCTATTAGATTTCTAATAAGATAATTAATTATTTAATTAATTGATATGGATGCAATGGGTGGATGTCTGGATGACCCATTAACGAATAATGGAAAACTCTAATGGTCATTCAATATAAAAGAGGTTATGATCCCCAATACTCCGTACACGGCAATACTCTCTCTTCTCCCCATCTGAAGAGAACTTGAGGCATAAAGGTACCGGTTGAGGAAGAACCAAATCAGTCGCTACTAACCCTTGTTGTTTGTTTCAGATCACCTCATCTCTTTACCGTTGTTGTTGAGAGGGCTGCCATGAAAGCTCTATCGAGGTATTCCTAATACCCTGATTCTTAATATTCTTGATAAATTAAACATGTCGTAGATCCGATCATGATCATTTTCAATGTTTTGTTTGCTTCCGCTATCGATTCATAATTGTTGAACATGTTTTATGAAATCTGTTTTTATTAAGAGCTAAATTTCCAACAAATGGTATCAGAGCGGTCTTCATGTTTGATCTATTAAGGTTTTTTTTTCTCGTGATTCAAGTTTATTCGGTCGATATATACATCCATCATCCGAATTGGTTAAAGGTTTTAATTGTTTTGGCTGATATATTTTTCGATGATTGTTGTTTTATTAGTCGATAATTTTATATATATCGTAGCTATCATAAGGTTTAAAACCGTGATGCTATAAGCCCATGTGAAATCGTGGTTTTCTGATACTCCTTAATATTTTTTAATATTTTATGAAACCTTAAGTTTTAATTTGGAGCTTTGCTTGATTCGGTTATAGAGCATAATTACGATCCATGATTGATTGTTTTTTCTTTCTTTCTGTATATAATGTTTATTTTGAGAAGTAGGCAAATAAAGAGTTAAAATATATTTGTGATATATATGTTGCCTTTTTTAATAATGAATCTCAAAATATTATAAAGAAATTTTTCGTTCAGAAACTAAGAATTTGATTCTTTAAAGTTTGGGAAATAATAATTCTAGTTTTGTTTGTTTACTTATAAACATATAAAGTTTGTTTCCTTTATTTAGGAAATATTTATGCTAGAGTAATGTTTCATTTTGTTTAAAGAATCATTCAGTTTATATTTGTGAATCAATTATAGCATGAATATTTTTGAAATATAAAGATTCAATTTTCATTTGATTTGAAATTGAGTATTTGGTTATAGCATGATTACCATATTTGAGTTTATTGTTATTAAGTTTTCTACAATAATATTTTTTATCATGCAAAGTTTCAATTTTAATTGGCTTCAAATTGAGTAATTGGTTATAGCATGATTATCATATTTGAGTTTATTGTTATCAAGTTTTCTACAATAATATGTTTTTAATTATGCATTTTGGATATATTTCATGCTATGGTTCTTGTTGTTGCTTTTATGCTATATCTATAAATGTATTGTCATACACACATTGGTATGGTGTTTTGACTTACATCTTCTTTAAAATTCTTGTGAATTTGTCTTCACAATTAAGAGTTGTTGAGTAGCCTAATAGTTACACAACAACATAAAGAACTAATTCGGCCTACATTATGTCAGTAGTGTCATGTAAATTTAAGACCATTCCCATTTAATTTATTGTGAAATGTCTAGTAATTGCGGTTGTTTTGGTTGAAACAACAAGTTGCCAAAGTAACCTCTGTTGCGTAGATTTGATTCAACTGAACTTACAAAAGGCGTAGTACGAAATTATCCATGCGAGTTATCGTCGGCCCCAAGGAAGGCACAACTTGACTGGATAGTTACATACATATGATAGTAAATGTGTGGTGATTATAAAGTAATTTTCCATGTGAATAATAGGATACCCGAAAGTGACTATTATTTGACAGGATTTATCACCGTTTAATATATATTAAAATTGTCTAGTAAAATTAGTTGAGTCACTTGAAACAATAATGTTGCCCAAGTAACCTCTGTTGTGTAAATTGATTTCAATTAAGCTTACAAAAGATGTAGTGTAAAATTATTCATGCGAGTTGTTGTTCGGCCCCAAGGAAGGCGCAACTTGGCCGGATAATTGTGCACTTGTGAGGGTAAATATGTGTCGATTGTAAAGTTATATCCATGTGAATAATGGGATGCCCCAAGGTGACCATTATTTGACCGGACTTATTGTCAGTATTTGATCATTGCATTGAGAGTACCGCTTGCAATTAATTCTTAGCAATCCAAAGATTGTGTTTTAATGATGCGTTTGATATCTTGTTAAGGTCTTTTATTTACAACTAAAGATGCACGTTTCTATAATATTTTACTGACAAGTGTGATAATGTTGTGTGAGTGTAAACTTATTTATATTACATTCGCACAAATATAATGGTAAACATATGACAATTATAAGAATTTATTTTTTGTCAAAGTAAATTATCATTGTTTGATTGTTGTAAAATACCACTAGCAATTGATATTATTGTTTAAAGACTTAATATTGATGGTGCACTAGGTATTTTGGTGAGTACTTTTGCTACTCTTGTTCTCTTTAAGCTAATATAATTATGTATTTGTTTGTTAATTTGAGTTAAATTTTTTAACTCTTAAAAGTTTTACTTTTAGAAATTAAAGAATAATATTAATTTTGTTCTTGGATCTAGACCTTAGATAAGGTTGGTGAAACTCACATTCTCTCACAAGTTCAGCACCTAATGTGAGAATCAAGTTTGACAAGTGACTATACACCAAATCTCATAGGTCATGTGTGAACATAAAGTTAAAATATCATATATATTAGAGGTTGTTTAAGATGACAAATTTTTGTCATATTTTCTTTGCTTGAACTAAAGTGTTTTTAAAGCAATATAGAGAAAGACAAACTTTTATTGGAGAGTGATTATTTTATTAAGATTATTGGGCAAAGAAAATATTAGGAGCACATTACGCAAATATTTAATCTTGCTGAGACACTATAATTTTGACTATCAAGTGACTAGTTCAAAAATTCAGTAATTTCGACCATCGTATGACTTGTTCGAAAATTCAACATTTAGTATTTTATTTGCACAATTAAGTTTGTAACTGTTAAAGTTAGAAATGATCCTTTGAAAGATCAATTCATAGAGTGTGCAAATAAAGAAAAGTTGAAGCAAGAGAAAATAAAATAGTGCTCATTCAGAAAATACCTCAAAAGATAAGGGCAAATAAAGAAAGGTAGTCTTGACTGACTTATGTCTAATGATGTTGAAAGATATATCAATTTAGAATAGACAAGGTCGAGAAAGATTGTTTTATTCATTTTTTAAACCAATTTTGGATTGTCGTTACTAGTTTATTTTTGTATTTAAAAGACAATTTGGTGAATCATCATTTGAATTAATTTTATTTTTGTTTTTATAATTTCTCTTTGAATAAATGATGATTCAATGTGTATTTTAAGTTCAATTGTTATAGTCAATTCAGTTATGACTTGTGACATTCTCTATTGTTTAAGGATTTAGCAACTATAAGTTTTTCGTCCCACAAATTAAGGAAATTTTGAGACATAAGTTGTTAAGTTTTCTTGAGGATATTGAGTTTGGGGGAGAGATATAGTAATAGAATTAAATTGAATGAGGAAGAATTAGTTCTAAACTAATTCATATAGTTACTATTATAGTATTTTTTGGATCCTCATGAGGATATTGTTGTTCTTCCTCTCAATCAAGTTAAGAAATTATTTCATATAGATCAAACCCAACACCCTCAAAAACTAGGGATTCTAGTGTCATTAAGAATTGACTGAAAAGAGAAATTCTATTTAGTTTAATTGAAAGACTCTGTTAGGACAGTCATGATACTAGTTTGCTTATTATAATTTTAGAACTGCATAAGATGGATTTCAATATAGTGTTTCTTAATGATGACATTAATGATACAATATGGTGCAACTGAATCAAGCTTTTGTGTCAATTGATACAAAGTAGATGGTTTGAAAAGTCATGAAATCCACTTATAAGTTAAGATATTTGTCTCTTTAGTGTTACCATAAATTCTCATAAAGTAATTGCCTCATTTGGTTTTGAGATAATATTATGGAGAATTGTGGATTTAGTATGCTCAGTGGGAGTAAATTTATATTTTGAGTTTAATGTGTCGATTATATTTTATTTAGTCAACAATGATATATATTACTTATGTGAAACCGAGAAAATCTCTAACAAAAGTTAGTGATGAAAGATCTTGGGGACACCTCTTTTGTATTACGCATTTCAATACTTAAAGATTCTTCTCAATGTATTATTCGGATATCACAAAAGAGTTATATCAGAAAAGTTGAAAAATAAATTGACATTAAAGTTAATAAATTATGGATGACCTTTATCACCTTGAGACTTTTCAGTCTCAAATATTGCCTATTAGGAAATTTATGAATTCAATTTTTTTTTTAAAGTATATTCCTATGTTTTGCTTATGGGATTCTTATATATGATTTTATTATACGTATTTGAAAATAGCGGATATAATAAGATTGTTTGACAGATATTTGAGCAATTCAAAGTTTGAATTGTTAAAAAGGCAACCATAAGGATTACTAAAGAGAACAAGAGAGCTTATGCTCACATCAGAAACCTGACAATTTGGAGATCATTAGTGTGTCAGACTCTGGCTTTTGGATGTAAGTAGATAATACACATTCTAACTCAGAAAATGACTATAAGTATTTATGTCACTTGGTTGTATATTGTTAAAGGTATTGAAACACCGCTCAAGTTATATAGTGACATAATTCAGTCATATAGTTATTCAACAACTTTTAAAAAGTTCATTGCATTATACATTATTGTTGTTGAATGATAAAACATGTAGAGACAAACTTAATGCTAGCTGACTCACTAATCAAAGACTTGACACATAAGGTCTTTCATATGGATGTTGTTATTAAGGATGTCTTGGATTAGTGGGAGTCTCTTTTATTTTATGTTCTATACTTTTGTTTTGGTATTGATACATACATTACATTATGATTTTCTGCAGAAATAAAGTTCATGAGGTTATTATTGTTATAACCATTTATGTATCATTTGTGAATTTTAAATTTGCAAAACTTCAATTTGATCTCACTAAAGACTTCAGTTGGATCAGTTGGAAATATGCATGATTTAGAGATCACATTACATGAAATTTCCATGGCACTCACCTATATCGATCTATGTCATCAAGTGCATTGATATGGTGGTCGTCGGGGTTCCATCACGTTATACGTCGGTGACGACAGCCGCGGTGGTCCCATTATTAATGTATGAGGTGGACCAGATTGTAAAATTGAAATCGAAAGATAAATAGCATTCAGTTGCGCGCCTAAAGAATTATGATATAATTATTAAGATATGCAGCCCAAGTGAGAGATTGTTGAAATATTTTATTATTTTATTATATTCCAATATCATTATGTTGACAAATATCATAATAATAATTATATTAGCTATTTATCAATTGTGAACCTTAATTGATTGGTGATCAAATTAAGTAATAGGGCTGTTAAATTTCTAATAAGATAATTAATTAATTATTTAATTAATTGATATGGACGCAATGAGTGAATGTCCGGATGACTCATTAACGGAATAATGGGAAACCTAATGACCATCCAATATAAAAGAGGCTATGGTCTTCGATCATAATCATGTTCAATATTTTTTGTTTGTTTCCGCTATTGATTCATAATTGTTGAACATGTTTTATAAAATCTGATATCTTTAAGACCTAAATATTTCTAACAGTGTTGTCGAACTCGCCAATCAAGCACTAAGAAGATGGGAAAGGATTGTCTCTACTGTGAAGCAATCTGAGCCCTCCATTTTTTTCCAATGAAAATCAATAGCCGTTAATAAAAGCAAATTTTACCGGAGACAATCCTTTCCCTAAAAAAAAAACTGTCGATGTTTATGTTGATGGGCAATGGTGTGAAGCGAAGGAAGTGATGGAAATAGTTGGAGTCGAATGATTAAGTAATAATTTTTCATTTTAGTGAGTCAGAGATGTTGCAGTGCATTTTTCTTCTCTCCGATTCCGGGTGAGTTCTTTTTTCTCATCTTTGCTTCAATTCCCAGTTTTCAATTTAATCAATTTTCGATCTACAGAGAGGTAATTCTAGAAAAACAACTCACTGGTCACCGTGTTGATCGCTCCATTTGTAACTGGTTTTGGGATCAACCTCATTCTTTCAAGCAACAACCTGTTATTGCTTCACCAACACATTATCTTTTCCAAGTTTTTCGCGATGGAATCACTTTTTTGGCATGTACTCAAGTTGAAATGCCACCTTTGATGGCCATTGAGGTAATAATACATGCCTTGATTTTCAATTCATAGTAATCAATGTTATGTTTTTCTTTCTAATCATTCTTTCATTTTTAGTTCCTTTGTAGGGTTGCTGATGTTATCAATGATTATCTTGGCGGATTGAATGAAGATTCCATCAAAGACAACTTTGTTATTGTCTATGAGGTGACCTATTTCTATTCTATGTCACACACTGATATGTGTCCGTGCAATGGTCGTTGGTAGAAAGACAGTTAAAGAATACAGCTGGAGAATTCTATCACTAAGTTTTTTCATGAATATTCTCTGCTTTATTTGATTGCTATGTGCTTTCATATATAGCACTTGTGCGCAGCATAATTTGGCCAGCTAAGCATAGGAGGCTGAATCTAATAACATTATTGTTAAAGAGGAAAAACCGAATAAATGATGAAATGTAGTTCAACGAGTCTTGTAGACGTTGTGCCATTTGGGATTGACTTTGTTTCTTTTGGATTGATCGTAGTATAGGCCTATCTGTGATCTCCTCCTCATAACTTTGCTCTAAGTCCAAGTATTTGTCCACAAAAATAACAATCGGACACCAGTCTCACCTTCAATCTGAAGTTTCGATGCTACATACCTTTCTTCTACTTTTGACTCTTTGCCCTTGTATTATTTGCTCTGAAAATGTTGCCAGAGTGCTGTCAGGCTTTTCTAAACCCCACTTTGATTTGTTGATTTGTTTAGGGGTGAAATTGATCTGTTTGTTTTTGTTAATGTAGTTGTTGGATGAGATGATAGACAATGGCTTTCCACTAACTACAGAACCTAATATCCTGCAAGAGATGATAGCTCCGCCAAATATTGTTAGCAAAGTCTTGAGCGTTGTGACTGGCAACAGCTCGAATGTGAGTGACACACTTCCAGGCAGCACAGCATCTTGTGTTCCCTGGAGAACAGCCGACCCTAAGTATGCCAATAATGAAGTTTATGTAGATCTTGTAGAACAAATGGATGCAACAATAAACAGGTATATAAGCTCAAATATGTCTGTTCTTATCTTTCACTTCTTAACTTTGATAATTTTATGGCCGATTAATTTATTTTTAAATTATGGTCTTATTTTTAAAAATATCTGGTGAAACTTTTAAAGTTAAAAAACTTCAAATTTAGAGTCTAAGACAACATGCGACAGAAATAGATTATGTGTTGGACTTCGGTTCCTTTTCGAGGAGGCATTATTATAAATCCTACCTATGTTAGTCCTGCTATGCATAGCGGGTCCCAAGCTCGGATATAAGGAGATAGCTGTGTTAGGCAATCGACACCCAATGTAAAACTTAGTCCAATACTTACGGCATGAATCAAATACGTAATAGCCGACCCTACTTAGTGGTATAAAGCTTTGTTGTTGTTGTTGTTGTAGTAAAGTTGAAAACTATTTCTCTGATTGGTTACTGTATAACCTGCTGGTATTTTTGCACCTCTAATCTGGGTTGGCACTAACTCAATCTTATTTTTACTGAATTGAAGTTCCTTATGTCACTCCTTAACTTGCAAACACAATATTCCTTGAAAGACTGCAATGACTAAGCATATGCAGTTGTAGCTCTGTTAAGCTAAGTCTTAGGCAAAGCTGTAGCCAGCTGAAATCATTCATATATATGTCATTATGTTTGATAAATGGCAAGGTACACAGCAGAGATGTACCAATCAAAGAGTAGGGGGATAACTAAAATTGACATTGACTTTTTAGTTAATATTTTTTAATTAACACAACTTCATTTCTAGCAAAGGAAAGAGTTGAAGAAACCGTGATATTTAGTTTCTTTTCTTTCATCTCTCTTTCGTTTTTTCTATTTCCTTTTGCTGACTTACTGAACAGTATATTGGCTGAAATTTTATGAAGTATTGTCTTGACTCTTAAGACTTTGCCTTAGTAGTTTGTATTTATGCACCATTTCTTTCAACTTCTTTTATACCTGTTGCTAAAAAATTTGGTTCATTCAGGGATGGTACTCTGGTGAAGTGTGAGATTAATGGTGAGGTTCAAGTAAATTCCCACATCACTGGTCTACCTGATTTAACTCTTTCATTTGCGAATCCTTCAATCCTTGATGATGTGAGGTTCCACCCTTGTGTTAGATTTCGGCCTTGGGAGTCCAACCAAATTCTATCATTTGTGCCTCCTGATGGACAATTTAAGCTAATGAATTACAGGTATTGTGTCCAGCTATGTTTGATGTCCTAATTAGGATTTGAAACCGTTATTTGGGAAGTCATATTGTATCTGCGAGTGTTACAATCTGTTTCATGGTATTCCCAAATTTTTATTTTCTTAAAGTTCTGGGCATTTCACTTTGTTTTTCAGAGTTAGAAAATTGAAGAGCACCCCAATATATGTAAAGCCACAGTTGACTTCAGATGGTGGGACATGCCGTCTTAATGTAATGGTTGGCATGAGAAATGATCCTGGAAAGACAGTTGATTCCGTTAACGTTCAGTTTCAGCTTCCTCCTTGCATCTTATCAGCTGATCTGACTTCAACTCATGGAACAGTTAACATTCTATCTAACAAGGTACTTACTTAATAAACAGCAATATCTCTGCTTGTATTTTTATCTGTTGTTGAAACCATTAAGTCTAAATAGTCAGATGAAATTCTTTGTTCTGTTTTCACGATGTAATTTGAAGCTTACTTTACATCTTGATCTATCAGACATGCACTTGGTCCATTGGCCGGATCCCAAAGGATAAAGCCCCTTCAATGTCTGGAACATTCGTGCTTGAGACTGGAATGGAACGCCTTCATGTCTTTCCCACATTTCAAGTGGATTTTAGGATCATGGGTGTCGCCCTCTCTGGTCTGCAAATAGACAAACTGGATCTGAAGACTGTACCCTACCGTTTCTACAAAGGTTTTCGAGCTCTTACCCGAGCAGGTGAATTTGAAGTCAGGTCATAATTTTGCATTACCATTAAGTCATCTGAAACTTGTCTTAATTCTGTACATGAGATTTGGTTGCATGTACATGGCTGGTTCAATTTATTATGTAAGTTGATGTATTTTTATCCTGGTTTCAAAGTACTTTAGCAGTGAGTGAAATGGTTTTCTGAGAGTCCACTTGTATTTTGAATCTAAAATGTTTCCATTAAATATTGGCATTAGTGAGAAAGAACGATTTTTTGGCTTCAAATGCAAGTTAAATTTTAGACATTAAGCAACAATCAGTTGTGGGTATGCAGAATTTCAATTGTTCAGACTCCAAGTGGGTCAAGGATCATATGAATACGGATGAATTCACACGATGTTAATATTTGGTACATAAAAGCAAATAAGCAATTGATTAAAGCTGAAAAGATACAATCTAATGAAAAATGAGCTTCTATAATGACCATCGCATATTAATCTTATAAGTTGTTGGGCTTATAACAAAACTGGTCAAGAGTAGAAGGTGAATGAATGAATCTTTTTCATCACCATCTCAATCCAAACTTTGCTGCATTTGTACAGTTAGTCAAGCTGACTTCAACTGCTACCATCATTAACAACAGTAATTGACTTAAGAGAATTGCAACAAACTCAACCGACTCAAAAAAAATAAAAATAAAAAAACAGGAACACACCCTTTTGATTTACAAAATTATAGTTCTAACGAACAACCTTATTTGCTCGAAACGAAGCCATGACCTGACGAAGTTCACTCTCCTCTTCTTGAAATACATTTTCTGGCACTTGTAATCTCAACTCATAGAGTTGATTGTTTTCAACTCCTAGAACAGACAGGTACCTCCGATCCCATTCCAAACGAACCACCCTGTCTTGTGGCATAACAGCAAGCTCGTTGTTACTAGCATATGACTTTATGTTGGCCTAGCAACACAAACAACACACTCAATTAATCATTTAATGTCATTTTGCAACTAGTAGTGCTCAACTACAATGTATGATTCTGTTACCATATATATAAAAGACACTTCTGGCATTGTTATTGGTTAATTTTGAAATAAATGTAAACGAACCTCAACTTGATAGTACAATTTGCCATCATCAGCAATTCTCTCAGAAGTGGAGAGAATATTAGATTGACGTTTAACACCAAGTCTAGTGGACATAAACTCAGTAAGATACTGATCAAGAACTTTCTTTCCAGCTTGTTGAGGCGAACCCAAGTCTTGAACAGTCTTGAATTTCGAAGAAGAAGGCGAAGAAACTTCAACAGAGATATTTTCATCAAGAATATAAGGATCCCTGAAGAAAATATCAGCACCAGCACCTCGTACTTGAATCCAATTTGATGGATAATTGAATGAATAGCCATCAAATGTATCAACATATTCACGAAACACACGAGGTTGTTGTGCTAATGCTGTACCAATGTCGGAGAGAATGTAAGTTGATAAGATTAATGATATTGCTTTTCTTCTGGGAACTGCAAAAGCTGCTTTAATCTGATTGTATATTAGCAGAGAGAAAAATCAAAGATATATATATAGTAAATAAAACAATATAATTATAATTGTGACAGAGGAGGAGAAAGGTTATGAAATGGAATTTACCGAATTGGGTGTGGGAGAAATGGAGCAGCGAGGGGAATGGAAGTAAAATGGTGACATGGGTCGGGCTAGAAAACCCGTTGTTGTGATTGTATTGGCCATTGCGACTTGAACAGAGCAAAAAGCAAATGGATAGAATGGAAGGAACAAGAACAAGAGGTACGCGACTTTCCGATTCATTCAATCTCAACCTTTTTTCTAATTACCATTTTGCCCCTTATTAATTTCACCAAGTTAAACTTTAATAAAATCAGGAAACTCACTGCTAGTTTACGGTGGTATTTACCATGGGAATGAGAAAGGTTACTTTTCACCTTTATGTGGTACTCAAACAAAAACAAGTTACTTTTATTTTGTTTGTTTTTTCAATGATTAAAAAAGCTAATATTTAATAGTATTAACAAGTTTACTAGTACACCCTCTGTTTTTATGAAATCATATATGCACCTCACCCATTTACAAGTTTATCTTAATATTATGTAATGTTTTGATTATATGATGAGATTGAAATTTTTATGTGGGGTTTTGATAGAATGTTCTTTCAAGTTTTATGAGTTTATTTTCAGATGGCCCACTCACTTGTCATTATTTTATATGTTGTGGGGTCTCAATTTTTGTTTCTAAGTATAAAACCAAAAAGTTGAAAAAAGGTAGCAAGTAAAAGATCACAACCATTGAATTATTTTATTATTATATCTAAGGTCAAAAATCATTTTTTCCATGGTGGGAAAGGATTAACCATTCCCATGGTAAATGCCACCCTAGTTTACGAGTCTACATTGGTTTGACCTTAAAATGATTTTTTTTTTTTTAAGCATAATAACTATTTTGATTTGGCAAATCATGTTCGAGACGGTTATATAATATTTTATTGCGTTGGGGAATTGTAATTGATTGTATGTAAAACAGTTTTACCATGAAAGTCTATATCCTTTAATCTCATGTTTCATTAGTCAGTAGTTACTATTAGATCCGGATAATTCACCACAAAAATCTTATTAAATTGTTTGCCAAATGGGCGGAAAAAGAAGAAATTTGAACAGTAGGGATTATGCGGTGAGAAATAGAATCTTGTAAACATTTTCTCTACCTATACTTATACATTGACATTTTGTTCTACCCCACAAAACAATTGACCATTCTTTTTTCTTTCCAAAATTTGAAACACCATTTCTTAAACATCCTTGATTGATATCAACCACCACTCACTTCTCACATTTCGTTCTTGGATAATAATATTACAGTTTTTCATGTGATGACCGCTATCAACCTTATTTGTAATTGTACCATGAAACCATTCTCTAGGTTTCTCCTAATTGGTCGAAAGAATTCATCTTTTCTCACAAGATGTCGCCATTCTCGTACAATGTCTACATCATTCTCTAATAATCCTCTTGTTCTCAATCTTGATCACAAAACCAAGCACCACCCTTCTTGTATATTGAAGTTTGGACGCATAATGAATGGCTTTCATAAAGTTTTGCGGTCATCCTCTTGGAGTTTTTGCCATTCAAGAGCGTTTCTTGGTTTAAAAGCAACAAAAACAGAATGCATATCTTCTATTGGTGGAGTATCCTTCAAGGCACGTGAATTCTCAAACTCTTTTGAGACCACACGTGTCTTAAGAATTGACAACAAGGGTGGAGGAGATGAGGAAGATTTGAAGGAGAAGAATTGTGATGGTTTGAAGAATGTAATTGAGGCAAAGAATGGTGACGAGGAAGAGACAGAGGTGGAGAAAGATGCATGGAAGTTATTGCAGAAAGCGCTTGTTACATATTGTGATACACCTGTTGGAACTGTTGCGGCAAATGATGATTCGGGGTCACCCTTGAATTATGATCAGGTCTTTATTCGAGATTTCGTCCCTTCTGCTCTTGCTTTCTTGCTTAAAGGAGAACATGAGATTGTCAAGAACTTTCTCCTTCACACCTTGCAACTCCAGGTAATAATAATACATAATATTATCTTTGGTGTCTTTTTTGTGTATATTTTGTTAATTTGTTTGTATTTCTTGTTAATAATGCTCATGGATATGTCAAAAATATATTGTATTGGCTCATGTTAAACTATGTACAAACATATGTTACTTATGTATCATTCGTTAATATATTGTAACATGATACGAGGATATATGATATAATTTTTCTTCTCTTTTCTATTTTAATAGAGTTGGGAGAAGACAGTGGATTGCTATAGCCCGGGACAAGGCTTGATGCCTGCAAGTTTCAAAGTTAAAACTATGGAATTTGATGACAAAAAGACAGAAGAAGTTTTAGATCCTGATTTTGGGGAATCGGCTATTGGTCGCGTTGCTCCTGTAGATTCAGGTTTGTGGCATTCTTTCAGCGACAATTTTTTTTTGTTGTAATTGTGACATTTATTATAGGACAGAGGGAGTAATAATTATGTGACAGAGAAGTCATTTCCATAATCTATGTTGATCATTGACTTCATAAGATGATTTTTTTACTATGGTTGGTTCCTTGATAGGATTGTGGTGGATCATTCTGCTTAGAGCTTATGGGAAACTCACTGGTGACTACAGCTTGCAAGAAAAGTTGGAAGTGCAAACAGGCTTACGAATGATCCTTAACCTGTGTCTATCAGATGGATTTGATATGTTTCCGTCTTTGTTAGTAACTGACGGATCCTGCATGATAGATAGAAGGATGGGTATTCATGGCCATCCTCTTGAGATTCAAGCATTATTTTACTCGGCTCTACGCTCGGCGCGTGAAATGGTTGTCAAGAACGATGAATCTAAGAGCCTAGTCGGAGAAATTAACAACAGACTAAGTGCATTGTCCTTCCATATTAGAGAGTATTATTGGTTGGATATGAGAAAAGTGAATGAAATATACAGGTATAAAACAGAAGAGTACTCTTTAGATGCAACTAATAAGTTTAACATCTATCCAGAACAAATTCCAATGTGGTTAATGGATTGGATTCCAGATGAAGGTGGTTATTTGATAGGAAATTTACAACCAGCTCACATGGATTTCAGGTTTTTCATGCTTGGAAATCTTTGGTCTATTGTTTCATCTTTAGGTACACCAAGACAGAACAAGTCTGTTTTGAATCTAATAGAATCAAAATGGGATGATCTTGTTGGTCAAATGCCTCTTAAGATATGCTATCCTGCTCTGGAGCATGATGAATGGCGCTTAGTTACCGGCAGCGACCCTAAGAATACGTATACATTAATTCTTCCTTTTTTCCTTCCGTTTTGTAACGATAACTGATTCTATGCTATTGTATGGTGAACGTATTTAACTGAAACTATATATATATATACCTAACTTGTGCAGCCCTTGGTCGTACCACAACGGTGGATCTTGGCCTACCCTTCTGTGGCAGGTAATTATGAATGAGTTTAATTTTCGTGTACTGCAGCACGTAACTAGTCATCATGTGTCTGATTTTAGAAGTAGTTATAATAAGAGTGAAACATTTCTAATGATGTGACGATTATGATTAATTCAGTTTACGTTGGCATGCATCAAAATGGGAAGAACGGATCTAGCTGAGAAGGCTGTTGGTTTGGCTGAGAAAAGGCTTCCATTTGATTCTTGGCCAGAATATTATGACACCAAAACAGGAAGATTTATTGGAAAACAAGCCAGACTGTTTCAAACGTGGACATTAGCTGGGTTCCTTGCATCTAAGATGCTTCTGAAAAATCCTGAAATAGCAACTTTGCTATGCTGGGATGAGGATCTTGAAATTCTTGAAACATGTGTTTGTGTGCTTAATAAGAGTGGCAGGACAAAATGCTCCCGTCGTGCTGCAAAGTCACACATTTTAGTGTGATGACTTCTGAGAGACTCGCAATTGTACAGTCTAACTAATTTAGTGTATATTCATGTATATGTTTAGTTTGATGGGATCCATTAATATTTACATTGGAAAAACAATATCATCCACACTGTTGTGACTATGATGACTGAAGCTTCATTTTTTTAGGAAAGGGAAGTTCATATAGTCATTTTATCTGTAAATTTCTAGATATACATATACATATTGATTTTTCACATTATACATCCTTCTCTGGAGATTTTTTCAATTGTGTCGATGTACCATTATTTGTGTTTACAACTTTACTTTTTCTCGCGAATCATGCTGAGATCTTTGTTTAGTTATATATACTATCCATAACCATAATAAAATCTTTTAGCTGCTAATTATGTTTTCAAGAAATTATGGATATCTCAACCATGAGAACACAAATATGAGATAACCAGCAAGCACGTATAGGAAAGGGCTGGCGATTCCCACTCCTGGTTTTATTGAATAAATACTCAATTTCTTCTCTGAAGTTGCAATTTTGAATCAACACAGTCCTCCATATTACTGATATTCAAAAATGATATTTGAAATTGAATAATATTAATAAATTCATCCCTCCGTTGATATTTACAAGACTATAATGACATTAAGTTTCTAAAGTTAGGGATGCATTTGAAGCAAGTGAAAAATGTCATACATTCATTTGATAATATATATAGACTTACATATGATTAACTTTGAATCTGGCGGCGCAGCTTGTTGCCTGCTTACCTTCTATTCAAGTGTAAATAATGATTTTAAAAATAAACATCAAAATACAAATATTGTATGTGACACCGTATATGTTTATCTCTCTCATATTTTTTATCTTTTATGACTTACATGCGTTTAAAAAACCAGCGATGCTATTTGACACGATATATCTTTTCGTCGAAAACGTGCAATGAAGCATGACTAAAAATCGGACTGATGTGATAAGTTTTTTTTTTTTCCGTCTCATGCCAAAGAGCATTTTTCTTTAAAAAAAAACACTGTATTTAACATCAAAGTTTCGACGTCAAAATATCATTTTTCTTAACCTTTTATAATTTTAGAGATTGACTTACAATGTCTAGTACAATATTACAATCTGATTGTTTAGTACCATTTTATTTAAACATGATTTTGTCCGGTCTTAAAAATAATTTTATATATGAGTGAACAAAGTTCATTTTCTATTACAAAGGCTCCCTCGTGTTTCAAAATTGATCCATATAAAAATTTAATCTTTCACCTGTTCTTATTGTCTTTCCTTGAAAATAACGGTCTCAAATAAATGGGGTGACTGCAGGAACACATAACATCTACCTGAAGTACAATATTAGAATTATATATAGTTACTTATTTTGATTGGCAAATGCTAACCAATAGACGGGTTAAGCAAAAGTATGTTTTGTATTAAGAAAAACTTTTAAAATCAGTAATATGTATAATTATATGATTTTCAATAAAATTTGTCACGAGCCTGGCTAAGACTTAAAAAAAAAAAAATCATTTTCTAGAATCAAACAGCTATGGTTCTTTAAACATATGGTCAATTGTATTCTTGAAATGCAAATATTGGTAGTATAGTTTGTTATAGTAGCTGCCAATTTTTATTTTTATTTTTGGACAGTAAGGGGAAATCCCCTTATTTGGTAAATTGCTACTCATTCGAATGAAACTGGGGTATATGTCACGGGTGGAGAAATTAAGACTCCCCATTTTGTGATGAAAATTTGGGTCTATGAATTATGCCTTTCAGATAAATATATCCTTACAATAAAATAATAATTCGAGAAATCTTCGAGGTTTTCATTACATGCTTTCTGAAATTGTGTTTTTGTGTGGCAATCTTTCCTTTTACCCTCAATGTTTGGTTAGTTCTATGTTCTTTATGTGACTCCTACTTATTATGGTTTCTTTTGGCTGAAAAACGGCACTTCATGTCAACATATATGCTTTTATGACCAGTAATTGTGTTTTGAATGATAATGTATGTATCTACTCAAAATAGAATGATCTATAAGCTTGGTTGGATGGTATTTGAGTATAAGTTTTTTTTTGGGCGGATGGAGTATGTGTTCATAGGTCAAAATAATTCATTTTTTAGCCAAATAAAATAATATTTCATCCGTTCTATAATAACTAAGTCATTTGCAAAAAAAAAAAAAAGTTTCAAAATAACTGAGTTATTTCACTTTTCAATACAATATTAATTACTTTTTTCCTTTTATAACTCTAATTAATACTACTTTCTTTCATCACTTCAAATTCAATATATTTCCACTTTGCATTTATGATAGTGGAGAATGCACCAATACTTAACAAGAGTACTTAATCTCTCTCCTTTATTTATACATTTTTCTTAATATGTGTAAAATGAGTAAATGACTCAGTTAATCTGGGACAGAGGGATTACATTTTTTGAATCATCCATAGTAATTTAAAAAAAGACTGGTACTCATAATCAATATTAAGGACATCTTAATATTTGTTTACTCAAGTTTTAATTGAAAAGTTGATTATTTCATGGATTTAGGTTTGATGTGATCACAAATCAGACATCAAATTAATCAGCAGATAGATTACCACTGAATCAAGTTCAGATACATAAAAACAAGTAATAGATTTTGATTTATTTTTTGTAACTCAAAAATACAAAAATTTAAAATTTAAACCGTTCGATTTTGATCCAACCGCTATCAATCAAACTCCTGCGTGAATGGAGGTAATTTGTGATTATCTCAAATTCAACCACATTATTCCACTTGTCTAAAGGAAAGAAAAATCTCCGTTAGACAGGCTGAAAAGCTAGCGGTGGAGTTTTCAATTAGACTCAAATTAATAGATTAGATGTCATATCTTCTCTTTATTTTGGGTACTGTTACTCCCATCTATGACATTTCTTTTTCATGTTGTTATTATTTTGGTCTGGTGGAGCAATTTAATGCGTACCCATATATAAGATGTTACCCTTTACGTGCTTTATTTTTCTTGTTATTTTATTGGTATCTTGCATATAGGGGTCCTCATCCGTATAATATAGATGGGATGTAAAGTGATCCAAATAAATATTCAACTAACATAACAAATAGACCCCTCGTAGCAGTTTAGCACTTTTTTTTTCCTCTTTATTATTATTATTCTAAAGTTAGAGTAATTTACACTTTAGGTGTTAAGATTTACTAAATCATAAAATAAGTGAAGTGTATTTTATCACTCACAGAAAAACAAGAAATCCAACTTGGTTTCTAAGAGAAAAATGTCTATTTCATTTTATTTTTTTACTTTTTAGTTAAATAGTTTAGTGACTAGACTTACATATTGTAAATGACAATTTACTTTTTAGTCAATTCATGTCTATTTTTCATATTGTTTAATGAAATTTTTCAAAAATAGGTAGAATATTTTGTCAATCTTTCCAAAAAAATTAGAATTTTTTTTATCAAATCATAATGAAATATGATTTTTTTTTTTATGTTTTTGGTGCTTAAAAATTCTTATTTAATTCATGTTTTTGTTAAAAATTCTATTTTTTAGAGCAATTGTCATAATATCAGACACATTTCTGAAAAATTTCTTTAAAAAATGTGAAGGTTAGACATGAGTTGACTAAAAAGTGTGTTGAAATTTTTAAAAGAATTAAAAGTCCGACAAAAAATTAGAGGGTGTAAAACGAATAGTTGATATATTATATGACCAAAAACATATTTAACCCTAAAATCAAAATATCATTTTTTTTTAGGCAAACGATCTAAATGTCTTTGTCATTAGAAAGAAAAAAATAGCTACCATTTTTTCTGCCAAACATTCTTCTCATTAAAATTTCACGTTGAAGATAAATAAGTGGTAAATTTTTGGTTCGAACGTCAGTTTCTATGTATTGAAATATATTATCTATAAAATTGAGTTATGTTCAAGTAAAACCATGTAATAATCCACCACCAAAAAAATTATGTAATTATCCTTTAATTGACAAAAAAATTAATTAAAATATTATACTTTAGAGATTTCGTCTATAAACAAAATTAATTTATTCACCAAATCAACCTACGATATTAGATTATTCACCAATTAATTAACCACTAAGTAATGGACTTAACCCTCTTCCGTAAGAAAAGGAGTTTTGGTCCAATTTCATGGGAAGAGTCTCTTTGAAACTGGTTTGGATGGGACAGAGCTGGAGAAAGTAACTTGAAATAAAATTATACGTAGGAATATCACAAGTTACACTCCTTAAATTTGATCTACCTACTTCTTGTGCTCATTCATTAAAGCTGAGTTGTTATTGTAAATTACCATAGGACCATATTAGGATAGTTTCACTTTATTAGGGAAAGCCTCTAATCGGGTTAGCATATGTTTGGAATGACGGCCAAGCCTTATTTGTTCACGTTTCAAGGCAAGTTTTGGTGTGGAAAAACAAAAGCTATAATTTGTAGTTTTTCATTAACGTGCGTGCACATTATTCCATTGCACAAGCAAACACATACTTAAGAGTTTAGTTTATATATGTTATCGGTCATTATTAAAAAAAAAAGTTATATATGATATGTATATGTTAATACGTTGCTACATCAATTAACGATGTATGATATGTTGTATGTAAAATGTGTCTTTTTGAAAAGAAATTGAATTTGACGTTTCACTCTTCGTATACAATGTTGAGATAGAGTGTCGCTTGTTATTGTTCTAAATTACACAGTTGTATTTCGGTAAAATATGATCACCGAACAAAATACTACATCCGTCCTTTTTATAATAATAACATTAACAAAAAAACAGAGTGTTAAAAAAAGTTGCTAGAGTAATTAATTTGTCTGAAATGTTTGTAATTATTGTTAAATTGTTATTTGTGTACAAATTTATGCAAAATGCTAAAGAGTATTGTTAAGATGATGAATGATTTTGGGTCAATTTTGACTCAAAATCACACTCCAAATTGTAGTTCTTTCTCTTTTAGTTAAATAAGTGATTCTCGCATATTTTTAGTCTTCTATTTTAGTTTTGCGATTTTGTTGTCTTAAAACGACTCTGTTTGTTTCGATTTTCCGTCTTTCTTGGATGTGTTTTTATTTTTCGTCTTATTTTTGTACGAAGCAAAATAGGATCATTGAAATTGGTTCCGAATATAATCGAACATGAGACCTTTATAGGAGCAAACTTATGATCCCAAGTCAACACCATCAAACCAAAATTTTAATTTATTGTCTTAGTGCAGTGTTTATTTGAATCAGGTTAAAAGAGTACGTTGATGAAATGCACATCCAATCAATGACTTTGACGTCGGTAGTGTTGCAGGTCTGAAGACATTTGTATTTTAAAGACTTGAACATAGTCATATTTATAGATATGTGTACTCTGCCTTTTTATACTATTTGCATGAATATTGTGAATTTGCTCGCAGATTCATCCATTTTTTTAGCGACTTTAAATTTGCATTATATTAATTTACTCTATGAATTTAAACGAATGGATATCTTTTAATTGTTTTCTCAACGAAAAATCTTGAAATTTGTGCACTCCATCTTTTAAAAGTGCTCTTTCAATACAATTTTTTTTTTGTTTCTTTAATAAATGTATGAGGTGCACGAGTTAACATGACTTTAAATGTATTCAATATTGAATTTTATATTCCAATGTAAATTAGTAGCATTAATAAAGAATATATTTTTTAAAAAATTAATGCATTTAGATATTTGCATAGAATCGTATATTTATGGATAAAAATTTCTTTCAAAAGAAAGTTATGATAACAAATGTCTTTAGAACGTACTCTCTCAGATGAAATATAAGTAATAAAGAAATGAAATGGACAACATCTAACCATAATAAACCAACAAAAAAACTCCTTTAGTTTTCTCTTTCTCGCTTGCGAGCCGTCACAAACCGTCACAAAAACCTAGTTTCTTCTCTTTCATCCATCAAAAAGAGGTGTTTTAGGGTTAATTTTTGACCCAAAATCATTCGTCTAACTCGTTTTTCTCTTTCTTTTTAATTGAAATAAGTGATTTTCACATCTATTTCGTTTTTTATTTTGTAATTTTGTCCTCTTAGTGCGACGTTGGTTTGTTAGTCGCCTTTGTGCGACGTTGTTTGTGTTTCTTATTTCGTTCAAATATTTGTTCAGCTCAAATTGTTATTTCACTTTTGATCTAGTGCACAGATCTAATCAATGACTTTGTCGTCATCCACAGATTCAGAGACATGAGTATTATGGAGACTTGAATATAGTAATATACGTAAGTTTTTGTAATATTAACATTGATGGTGTGTTTTTGTTTGTAGATTTATAATTTTTGTCTGGAAAAAAAAACATAAATAAAAATGATCGTTGAAAAGTCAATATATATGATTAAAATTTTAGTTCACATGCAACAACTTCTCACATACCATTTATGATTATATTTTGGAAGAAGTATAGTTTAAAGATTTTTAAAAAATCTCTTCAAATCTCTTTCCATGGGTCGGCCCGAAATTGATAGTCTTCCTTTCAAGACTCTGTCTTTTGCGGATGGGGGTGGTTTGATTAAACCATTCTCAGAGGATGAAGTTAAGGCAGCCGTTTGGGATTACAACAGCTTTAAGAGTCCCGGACCGGATGGTGTTAACTTTGGGTTCATAAACGATTTTTGGCAACTCTTGAAGAAGGATATTATGCGGTTTGTAATGGAGTTTCACCGGAACGGAAAATTGGCCAAAGGTATTAAGACGACTATCATTGCTCTCATTCCAAAGGTCGAGAACCCGCAAAAGCTAAATGATTACCGGGCTATTTCTTTGGTGGGCAGTTTGTATAAAATTTTGACTAAGGTCTTAGCAAATCAGCTTCGATTGGTAGTGAGTAAGGTAATCTAAGAGACTCAAACAAATTTTGTGAAAGATAGACAGATTCTTGATAGGGTGCTCATTGCTAATGAAGTGGTGGATGAAGCCCGTAAGTTAAAGAAGGAGCTCTTGCTCTTCAAAGTGGATTTCAAAAAAGCTTATGACTCGGTGGATTGAGGTTACTTGGACGCGGTAATGAGAAAAATGGCCTTTCCAGTTCTGTGGCGGAAGTGGATAAAAGAATATGTTACAACTGCTACTGCTTCCGTTCTAGTTAATGGTAGTCCAATAGATGAGTTTCCGTTGGGGAGAGGTCTCCGTCAAGGGGATCCTCTCTCTCCTTTTCTGTTTCTTTTGGCCGTTGAGGGCCTGAACACTATGATGTTTGAAATGGTGAATGCTAATGTTTTCGAGGGATACACCGTTGGAACAAATAACAGGTTGGTTGTTTCTCATCTTCAATTTGCTGACGACACTTTATTGTTGGGTGTCAAGAGCGGGGCGAATATTCGTGCTTTGCGGGCGGTCTTGTCGTTATTTGAGGAGATGTCTGGCCTAAAGGTTAATTTCCACAAGAATTTGTTGGTTGGAGTAAACATTTTTGAGTCCTGGTTGGTTGAAGCAGCACCTATTCTGAATTGTAAAGTGGGAAAAGTGCCTTTTTTGTACTTGGGTCTGTCCATTGGAGGTGATCCTCGTAGGTTAGCGTTTTGGGACCCTGTGTTGCATAGCATAAGATCTAGACTATCTGGTTGGAAAAGTCGTTTCCTTTCTTTTGGGAGCCGTTTGACTTTGCTTAAATCCGTTATGACCTCTCTGCATGTTTATGCTCTTTCCTTCTTCAAGGCTCCGTCAGGTATAATCTCTTCCATCAAATCTTTGCTTTAATTTTTTTTTTTGGGAGGGAGTTATGATCATAGAAAAATTTCTTGGATTAGTTGGAATATTATTTGTCTTAATAAGGAGTTTGGAGGTTAGACAACTAAGGGAGTTTAACTTGTCTCTTCTGGGGAAATGGTGTTGGAGGATGTTAGTTGATAGAGGTGGTTTTTGGTATAGGGTGTTGGCTTCTAGGTATGGTGAGGAGGCAGGGAGGTTGGGGGCCGGAGTGGTTCTTTTTGGTGGCGGGAGGTGGCTAAGATCAGGGATGGAGTGGGTGATGAGGGTGTTGGGTGGTTTTCGGAGATGGTGTCTCGTAAGGTGGGAGATGGGGCTGACACCTTCTTTGGGTTTGATAGGTGGTTAGGAGATGTGCCTTTTTGTCAGCGTTTTAGGCGGTTGTTTGATCTAGCGGAGAGCAAGTTGTTTTCGGTTGCTACTATGTTCTCTCTAGGTTTGGGGGAGGGTGGTGAGGCTTGGTAGTGGAGGAGAGGGTTGAGGGTGTGGGAGGAGGAGTTGTTAGCGGAGTGTAGGATGTTACTTTCTAATGTTCTCTTGCAGGTTAATGTTTCAGATCATTGGCAGTGGCTTTCTGATGTTGTGGAGGGCTATTTGGTGTGTTTCGCCTATCAACTTCTCACTTCGCATGATCCTCCGATCTTGGGTTCTTCAGAGAAACTGATATGGCATTCTCAAGTGCCATTGAAGATGTATGTTTTAGCGTGGCGGTTACTTCGGGACAGGTTGCCAACAAAAAACAACCTCCTTAGTCGCGACATTATATCTAGCGCAAACTCTTTTTGCTTGGCAGGTTGCGATCAGGTGGAAATTGTGCAGCATCTGTTTCTTCATTGTAACTTGTCTAGTTCTCTTTGGCAGCAGGTGCGGTTCTGGATTGGCGTTTCAGGTATAGATCATCAAAGTATATGGGCCCACCTTGTCCAGTTTACTAATTACTTAGGTGGTTTAAAGGAACGTCGATCCTTTTTACAGCTACTTTGGCTTCTTTGTATTTGGCTAGTTTGGAATGACCGTAATAATAGAATGTATAATAATTCTCATAGTTCCACAATAGAACTTATGGAGAAGGTTAAATCTCATTCCTACTGGTGGTTAAGGGCTAATAATGTCACATTTGTTCATGGTAGTCAGCAGTGGTGGTCGAGCCCTTTGACTTGTTTGGGTATCGGCTAACCGCCTGGTTTGTTTTATTTTGACAGCTACTATGTTTCTTTGAGAGCCTTCTCTGATATGCCTTGTGCCAAAGAGATGTCTCTGCTTGTGTGAATATATCTTCCATTTTTGTCTCTTTAAAAAAAATGATTTTAAAAAAATACCATAAAAAGTATTGTTTAATTACCAACGTCTTTGACTTGACATTTTTTTAAAATAATTTATAATTAAAGACGGACGTGGTATTGAACTAAAGATTAAAAAAAAGATAACATTGTGCTTTATTGTTCTATGAACATGTATATATTATGCATTTTCCATACCAACTTAGTTAAACTTATGAGGACTATAGACACTAGTAATAACTTCGATTTGAGAGACTAGTAATAAGTACTTATTTGCTATTAATAAATTTTTTAAAATGTTATTAATATTTTTTCTCAAAACAAAATTTTGCTATTAATATATTTTAATTTTTTAAAAAATGTGTCATAAAGTCACGGGTTAGCCTCACGGAAAAAATGAAGTGGTGATAACTGTAGTTACTTTAAATCAAACATGATTCAATTTTCCGTAATCCGTGAATAGGCATGCAAATCTGAGATCAGACAGTTGCCGACTTGCCGTCAGCAAAATAAATTGCGTTGAAAAGCAAAGGAACAATAAATACTATAAAATTCATTTCATTTCATTTTAATCGGAGAAAAGAACAATAGAGGATGTTTAATACTTATACTGCACTTCAAATAGCACATCTAAGATTTGAAACTGCCCTACATAAATAAATAATCTAACATAATGCATCAACTTATTATTAATTGAAATTTTAATGGCAGCAGCAACATCATCATCAACATAAATCAATAGAGATCTAAATCTTAGACCTCTTTAACACCACCACCAGCAGCAGCAGCAGCAACAGTTTCATTGACCTTGTTAGCAGCAGCTTCCTTAACAGTAACACCACTTGATTTCTCTTCTTCAATTTCAAAAGCAGAAACAGGGAAACTTCTAAAAAGTCCAGAAGGTGTTTTGAAAGTGATTTTACCAGTTGGTGGATCATCAATATAAATATCACATAAAGTAACCCAAATCAAAAGCTCTTTGGTTTTAACACCATTCAGTTTCTTGATCTTACCATTTTCAACATAAGCAGTTACTTCAGTTGCATAGGAAACAGGTTTCCCAATCTTTTCAAATTTGTGTGTTATGCTTTTCTTCTGTTTCAGCCAAACAAAACCTGTTTCTCTGTTGTAACCAACTTCAGTGATGTCTTTCAATGGTAAGAGACCGTTTGGGAGAGAGATTTCTTTGAGAAGCTCTTTGGATTTCACCTGACACATTTCGTCTCCATGGTAGACTTCGGATTTCGATTTGATTTCCTCTGTTACCAACGACATCGTTTTGGTGTTGTTTTGAATGAGAAACAAAGATTAGGCCACTAAACTAGTTTAAGATTCTTGATTTGTTTTGTTTTGTTGTGTGGTTACATTGGAAGCGGTGGGTTTGTTATATAGTTCTTCAATTTTGAAACTGACCCTTCATTGTCACGTTAATTTCAATAACTGCCACTGCCGTTAATTAATGCGACATTTAATTCTTTATCTTCCACGTCCACTCTCCAAACCAGGATTATTTTTTAGCTAAAATATTTATTATTCCACACGGCATGGACAAATTTTGTTTTTCTTTTGGGTCTTGAACCCAAAACTTGTCTATATTATGCATTGTTTATATCAATTAAATTTACGATGACGGACAAATCTTTATTATTAAAAAATATATTATTAATTAAAAGAAAAATACCTAAAACTTTGATGATTTATATTTTTGGATTGTTTTTTCGTCTAATTTCTTTTTTTCGATTGTTTTTTTCGTCTAGTAGTTTGGTTGAAAATTCACTTTTTTCGGGTGAATAGATGAGAAGTCTGGAGTTTGAATCTCAACCACAACATATCTTATATTCTTAGAAATTGTGGTTGACCCTAACACATCGTGATTGAGTCTAACACAATTCCACAAAATTGGATTGTGATGTGAAGATTTTCTCCACTTATATGAGACTTTTAACATATGTATAACGTACTTAATTCAAATTATGGGAATATAATTGTTTCTTTACTTTAATTAATAATTCTTTTTTATAGATATTGATTTTTTTAAAACAACAAAATTTATTAAAAATTATATCCCTATTCAAATAAACATAGATAAATAAGATCGAAACAACAAAGTAAAAGGCGTAGCCACATTTTTTGGAAGATAAAACCGATGCTAGTAAACAAGACATTCATAGATATAGAAAACACATAATTGTTGCATTTTACGAGAAATATTTGTAGAATTGCTAAAAAGTTTATACAAATTATATATATATATATATATACATACACATTCATTGGTAAAAAAAAATTACATATACATTCTTTTTATGCAAATTTATATACAGATCTATTCAGATCAAATTATTTTTGTAAAGAAAAGTATAAAATTAAATTCTTACTATCTAGATGTTCCTGAAATACTTTATACTTGTTTCCTCCTTATTTTTTCTTGTCATTTTTTTTAAAAAAAAAATGTTTACTTTTTTTTCAAATTTTTATAAAATATTAATAATTTATTTGTCTATTATACTTTTAAACGTTTATAGCAAAGAGATAAGATAAGTCGCAAATGGATAAAATAATCTATTAGGATAAAAGATATATAATATATTTGGATAAAATAATCTTTAAAATATAAAATAATTTATTTGGATAAAATATATAATTATTTGGATAAAATAATATATATAATTTATTTGGATAAATTAATTTTAAATTATATATATTTTAAAAGTCGCAAATGTATGCATTAAATTATTGTCCCTTTAAAATTAACGGACAGAAAATAAATAAAATGTCAATTTAATATGTATATAATTTTTTTCCCTTTGTAATACTCATTTCCATTTGCGACTAATCTATGAGTTGGATAAATCCGCAATTGATGTCATTTTGTCAAAAAACAATTAATCGTGTAATTTCTTCTTTTTCCTTAATTATAAGAATTAATCGTGTAATTTATGGTTCTGCAATAGCACGTCAGTTTTCATTTTCAACAATCAATCATCGTGTTTTTAACTGTAAGAAAAGACCATATTAATAATGTTGGCTATTTTTTTTGTTAAGAGATAGCATGAGATTTAATATAAACAGATAATTACACGCAACATGAAGATAGAGCAAGAGATGTTTTTTTGGAAGTATTGGTACCCAATATGCAGTGATGCTACCATAATAATTCAAGGTTTGATAGAACTTTTGGTTACCTTGTTTATGTGTTAGGTATGGACCTCAAATTAAATCAAAATACAAAAAAATTGTGCAGAAATAAAATTTGCTTTCTTTGTTGAGATTGACTTTGAAAACATGCTTGACTTTTGCAACCATTGCAACTGTCTTGGTCATCAAGTAAGATATTGCAAGAGAGTTAAACGTGCACTAGCTATGGAAGAACGTTTGTCTATGCAGAGGAAATCTTTTCTGAAAACCAAAGATGATATGTTGAAGTTATAAATGTGGAAGGTTCCAACTCCAAAGGTAAGAAACCAGTTGAAGCAACAGAACTGATGAAGCCTCAAAAAACTTCTATCTCCTTGATAGGACACAGGCTATTGGAACAAAGAACTTGGATCAAGACTTTGAAAATAATACAGCAGATGGTGTTAGAAATGAAGAAATGCAGCAATGCAATATTGAACATGATCAAAACTCCATTGCCTCATAATTTGTGGATGGAACTCAAATTGATAACGAAGAGGAAGCCAGTGAAGAAGATGTTGAAGTTGATCAAGAGGTTAATGCCGCAAAGGATGTGAATCATGATTCATGATGAAAATGTTAGGTTTAAATGCATTTTGGTACCTCTATTTTCAAAAAATTTAAATTTTGGTCCCTCTATATTAAAAGTCAATCCAATTTTTGGTTCTTCTATTTAACTTTTTTCAAAACTTTTGTCCTTCATCTCATTTTCAAGATCATTTTTTATGACGTGCCTATTCATTTATGACGTGACAACGCCTATCAAATCACACTAAATATTCATGTGTCAACAAAAATACACCTAATAAGCATTGTTGTCATGTCATAAAGGAATAGCTTAGATATTCAAAAAATGGTCTAAAAATGAGACGGGAGACCAAAAATCCAAAATAAACCAAATGAATCACTTGTTTTAAATCTCTCTCTCTCATGCAATTTTCACAAATACACCATCCAATCATTATTATAAGCAAAAATCAATATTTTAGCTTCATTCAATTAATGATGTATGTGGTATTTATTATAAGCACATACATCATTTATTAAATAAATTTAAAATATTAATTTTTGTTTATATTAGTGACCGGAGTGTGTAATTTGTATGAAACTGTCAAATGAATCACTTGTAATGAGGAAAAGGAGTAACTTGAAAATTATGCATATAGTTTTAATTAGAGGATACGATTTGAATAACTAAATTAAAACTACATTGAAAATTAAAAGTAACACTCTTTTTAATACATTTTTTTTTTCCTAATGTGACCGTCATTACACAAGGCAATATACTTCTTTAATGTTTTCTTATAAATTTGAAATTGTTTCTTTGTAGGACATTTTTCAAGTTTTACATGTTTAGACTATTTATAGCATCCAGAGTGATGAACGATTAACTGAATTAACACCAAATCAAATGGACAACATGTTTATGAATGAATTTTCTGTGAGTTAGAAAGAAAAAAAAATAGACAACCTGTTGTAGATAATTTTTTTGAGTGTTTATAGAAAAGAGTCTCTTTGACAATATCGCTCTTTATTTATTTTAAAATAAGTAAGTGTTATTAAATATAATTGTATATAGTTATTGATTTACTAGTGTATTTATTTTTTTAACAAACCAAAATGAGATATATATTAACACCACGAAAGAGATCCCTCCTGCACAAAACGTGTTAAGAGAGACCACCAAAAGTTATTACAAAGACTGTAAAATCAAAACTAAGTAAGCTACCGCAATACAACAAAACAATTACAATAGATGCCCATACAAATAAATGGATGTCGCCACCACTCCTGATAGGTGTAGGCGCAGTTGATCATTTTAACTTTAAGCCAAGAATAAGAGAGTGACTTGACGAGATCAAGCATCTGCTGTAACGACAAGGCTTTGTTGTTAAAAATTCGATTATTTCTTAATTTTCATATTACCCAAGCGCAAAAGAGATAAATAAGTTTCAGAAACTTATGAGCTTGTCTCTAGGAAACCCTCCTAACCGACAAAACTGATGAAAATGGTCCTGAACACAATAAGTATCAACCAAAGAGAGACCATGTCAGCTCCGAATATGCATCCATAGTTGACCAAAGTGACTACAAGTAATGAGGAGGTGATCTGTTGTTTCCTGAACCCCACATCGGCCAACACAGGTCGTTGATTCCTCATGAAGGATACCCCGCATGATAAGATTGTCCTTTGTTGGAAGACAGTTGCTGAATAAGCGCACACAAATAAATTAACTTTTAAAAGAGCATGTTTATGCCAAATAGTAGCCATATTAACCCTCTTAGTATTGTGGTCCTATGCTGTAAAAACGTGATAAACATCACTAAGTGAGAACATCATTAGTATTATTCATTTAATAAATAAATGTTAGGTTGGAGGAGTTAGGTGATTTTCAGATATTGTTATAAAAAAAATTAATGTATAAAATTTCAATAAACATCTCCTTCCTTCGATCACATTTATAAGTAACTTTTACTTTTTCAGATTCATTAAATAAGTGATGTATCTGAAACATAATATAGTCTAGATACGTCATTTATTTAATAAATCTGAAAAAGCAAATATTGCTTGTAAATATTACCCTGAGGTAGTAAATAGGAAAGTCATTGTGGACTGAATTGAGACCGCTCTTCCCAGGTACTCTACTTAATAACTTTTAAAAAAAAAAAAAAGTAAGAGTTTTACTTTTTCCACCCTATGGCTTTCCTCACGCTCCCTATTTTTACCAAAAATGTCTTTGAAGTTTCCGGATTTTATAATCCGGAATGGTGTTTTCCTTTGTTAAAAGGTGAAAAAATGAGTTACGGATTTTTCCGCATTTTGTAATCCTGAAATCTCAAAAAATAGGGCGCGTTACATGGTTTTTTCGGATTACATAATCCGAACACCCCATAAACACCCTTTTTTCATGGTGCTGATGCAATCCGGATTACAGCACCAATTCTGAACATGTTTGTAACATGGATAGTCATTTTAAGGACAATATTAATTTTCCTAGCTTTCGTTCTTGTGTTTTTATGATCAAAACCCTCTTAGAAAGGACTTCTTACGTGACTCCACCCTCAAAATCTAAAATTTTATCATTTAGACCCTTTTTTTCATGGTGCTAATGCAATCCGGATTACGTAATCCGGACAGCACCAACACCAATTATGAACATGTTTGTAATATTGATAGTCATTTTAAGGACAATATTAATCTTCCTAACTTTCACCCTTGTGTTTTTATGATCAAGACTCCCTTAGAAGAGACTTCTTATGGGAGTCCGCCCTCAAAATCCAAAATTCCATCATTTAGACCCTTTTTTTCATGGTGCTAATGCAATTCGAATAACGTAATCTAGACTGCAAATGGACATTTTTGAAAATTTTACAGGACGTGCGAGAAAGCAATAGAGTGAAAAAAATAATACTCATAAAGTAATCCAGAAACTTCATGGACTATTTATTGTTTGTTCTGTTCATGTAGGTAGTTGGGTACAGTTGAAATTAGTTGAATTGTCCACTTTGACCTTTCCTCTTATAACCCATGGTTGGAAATTTATGACGCCCATGAAGGGGATAGCGTTGAACTGGAGACAGATATCAATGAGAAGAAAATGTAGCTGGCAACATCACCAAAGGTCTGACAAAACGAATTTAAAAGAGCGAATGTGGTCAAATAATTTCTGTCTCAATTTCATGTAAAGAAAAACTAGGGGCAAACAATTTCATAGTATCTGAATTAATCAAAATTGTCTTTTAGTTAGTTATTTTGATCTTTAAATTGATCTTATGTTATTTGGATCCTCAAATAAGTTTGTTGATCACTTTAGTTTATAGAATTAAAAGAAAATAGATATTTAAAAATGTGTTTGCAATTTTAATATATTTAAGGTGTACAATAATGCCACTTCAAACATTAGAAATTAAAGTAGTTTTTTTTTTGAAAGAAGAAATTAAAGTAGTTGTTTATTCAATAAATTAGTCATTAAAATTATTATCACTTTAATCAATGTTGTTGCAAAATAGAGATAAAAAATTGCAAAAATTTGGGAAACATGATGAATCCTATTTTTTATTTTTTTTTATCAATACATGATGAATGCTCTGGCCTCTGAGCAAGACGTACGTTAACTCTTTTTTTTTTTTTTTAAGAACGTCAATTCAACATTTATGATCTGGTTAGATGATAGATTGATTGAATTTATTGATGACCCGAACCATCAAAACTAATTTATGATAACACGAGTTATAATCTTCTTTATTTATAATTCTCTCTATTTCTTCCATTTAAAGTGATAAAGATACAAATAAGTTTGAAAAAAGTATAAAATAATTAAGGGTCATATTAACAGGTGTCTCCGAGGCACCAGTTAAGAAAACCAAAAAAAAATAATTAAAATTAAAAAATACACTTTGTTGACTTTTAAAGAATTGACAAAACAATTTCCAACATATTATATACTATATTTGCTTCTTAATCAATGCTCGGGGCAACATGTTAACATTTTTCAATAATTAATGATAGTAGGATTCATTTAGTGATGGAACCTACTATCTATATTTTATGTTTATTTCTCTTCAAATTGTATACTTTATTTACTTTGATAAATGAAGATGATCTTTACTCGCTAACAAGTTGTCCAAGAATACCCATAACTGAAAAAGCTATTTTAATCATTCAAAAAAAAAACTCCAATGATGGAACCTAATAGATACCTATGCTTATGGATATAGGTAACACGATTGTGGATTGTGTAAGTGTATGTTTTGTTCCACTTTTAGAGGGATCATAATTGATTATGGATGTGCATAATTGGTTCTGACATGTTTGATTGTTGTCGAGTATAATTGATTATGCCTCTAGAATTTATTCAACTTAAAGCTGTGATTTGTAATTTTTGATTATAGAATTGATTTTTACAACACAAATTTATAATTCAACTCTTTTTTTGCATGAATGTATTCAAACACAAATATTTTTTTTAGTCAGAATTACTTTTAACCATAATCAATTCTATATAAATCAATCATCACCACTGCACAACCAAACATACTCTAAGAACATCTACAACGAAGCTACTTATTTTGGATGCTTATAAATCTCATGTGCACACATAACTTGTTTTTATAAAATTTTAATTTTAGTGCTTAATAAATATTTTTAATTTTAATGGTTAATAAACATTTGATTTGTTCAACGGAACACTTCTACATAATTCAAAAAGCGGATGCAATAATTAATTTTTTTAACAAGCGGAAATGAGATATATTACTAACAAAGAAGTGTCCTTAATAGCACAAGATGTGCCAAAAAGAAGCTCAAGAGCATACACTCCAGCAAGTCAAAAGAGAGGCAAAATTAGAACAAATTTGCCGATGCACAAACAAACAAACGGGCTCAACGACCACATATGAAAATTATGACGAATATTAATATTAGTTATCTTCATTCACCAATAGAAAAATAATTTCATTTTATCTAGCAACTGATGGATAGGAGTGTCGATGTTCTTGAAAATACGATGAATTCCTTTGATTCCACAAAGCCCAAATGCAGCAAAGCCAAACTAGCTGCAAAAAAGACCGACTTGCTCGCAAACCACCTGATAAATTAGCAAACTGACAAACCAGGACCTAACAAGACCCCTTAGAGAAGCAAAACAAAAACAAATGTTGAGCAGTCTCTAGACCACCACACTCGGTCACACATAACTAATTGTCAAGAGAAAGAATACCGCTTGCCAACAAACTATCTTTTATCGATAACCTATAAATAATTAAATATCACTGCATTTCAATCAAAATCAAATTCAGTTATTTTAATATAATTTTATTTTGTGTTGGTTCATATCTTATAACAATGTTTAAAATTATATGTTAATGAAATCGTGAATCAAAAATAGAGAAAAATATGTGTTCGAATTTTGACTATATTAAAATGAACTCGAAATACTAACTTTCTTCTGAGTGAGTTAGATTTTTTTAGCTAGATCTACAAATAAATAAAAAAATTATTAAGGGAGAAAAATGTAGATTTTAACATACAAGTGAAAGGAAATGTAATTCAAGCTGATCTCAGGAGAGACAAGTGAATTGTTTTGAATATGTTTTAAATAAAAGGAGAATGGAGCACGATTTACTCAAAATATATTTTAAATAAATTACACTCCCCTTTCCTAATAGAAGTTTGAACTACACTCTACTCTTCACAGTATGTTAAAATATACACTCTCATCCCATTAGCAAACCATTGCTCTCTCTCATTTACAGGGAAGCCAACAATTTTAAGAACTTTCTTGCCAACTCCGGTCATGGTGATAATATTTTTATAATTTGTGGAAAATAATTAATATTTAAAATTCAAATTATAATATTTTTATGATTTGTTATATGAGTTTAATTGTGGTGGGTTGACGGTCCAAAACAACTTTGCACACACAACCAATCAAAACATCTTAAATCACCTCAATTAATGTTTTTAATTAACGTGGGTCAAATATGACATTCAACAATTTTTTTTTTTTTGTCAGGTAGCCTAGTGGCTAGAATTCACCTTATAAGGTGAATAAGTGGGGTGTCTAGGGTTCAAAATGTTTTAATTGATTGTTTGTGCAAAACAGTTTTGGAATGACGACCCGCCATAATTAAACTCTTGTTATATATTTATATACAGAGAGAGAACGACGAATACAAATTGAAGATATATTTCTTCACGCATCATGTCTCTCATATATTTCAACAAATACAAAAATACACAACACAACACCGAATACAAATTGAAGATATACTTCTTCACGTATCACATCTCTCATATATTTCCACAAATACAAAAATACCCAACACAAAAAATCCAATCACTCCTATTGAATATTATTATTATTATGTATAATTTATATAAACGAATATGAAAGATATATATACTAATGAATAGAGTTAAATAATTTTTTGGTTCATAAAAATATATCAATTTTTTTTGAAAGAATAAATATATTAAATTTTGTTTTAAGCTCTCGTAAAAGAAATGGCATGTTTAGATACCAAAAATATTTTGTGAAGTTCAACATGACATATATAATCTTGTTTCGTAAAGAAAAAGTACAATCTTTATTTTTTGGGGTGAAACTATAAACTTGTTGCATATTCTTGGATCTTTACATGATACATTGACAAAGATTAGTTTTATTTTCCTTAAGCAAGTTCCTAATGAATATATATGACTTGATTCAAATAGTCCAAGTTTAGAAGTGACGTTGGTATATCATCATCGATTAGTACCAAAAAAATAACTATTTAAAACTTTATATATATATATATATATATATATATATATATATATATATATATATGTATGTATGTATATTCTTGTTTATGTAATACATTTAAATGCAGGAAAAATTATTGTAGAGTAATGCGATTAAATTGAATAAAAAGCTAAAAAAAATTATAATCTTATTTAAAATATAAAATTTTAATACAATGGCAATTAAAAAAATCTTTATATTTCCTTAGTTAAACCGGTCAGTGGGTAAAAAGTCAATAAAATATAGTAATAACCAAATGTTCTACCTAACACGAGATGTGTCAAAGTACAACAAAAGAGTTTAACAATTGTTAGAGAACCTAACAAAAGCAAAAAACAACCGGGATAGAAGAGCTGCATGATAAATTCCATACACAACAAGGGATTAAGCCTTCTTTAATTTAAATCATGTTTTACATGTACCAGATATATAATAAAAGGTTTCTTTTTAGACCTCCCAATATTTATAAAATCGCTTAGATACATATCGGCATGTATCTACCAGATGTACGTTTTTCAAAAAATATGCATTTGATATATAATTACCAAATATGCGTTTAGGAGGCTATAGATATATAAAGGGGCCTAAAATAGGTTAAAACCCCACTTGGTTTGATATATTCCTCCCGGTAATTGTTTTTAGTGCCTTACTAACAAGTGTTTTTTATAAAAACTAAAATGGAAACAATTTATTCTAGATTAAAGTGAGTTGAATGAAAAGTTATTTATGTTTGTATCTATTTAAGTAAAAGTAGATTTACCAATGAATTTAAAGCTAAAATCAATTGTAGAAGTCAAAACTATAGATTGTAGCTTCATGTAGAATCAATTCTACAAGCAAAATCAATTCTACTTTAAATCATCCAAACATCATAAAATCAATTCTACAACCTCTAAAATCACTTTTTACATTCTAAAATTGAAACCAAACATATGCGAATAAAGGCAGAACAAACGACAAAATGGCTAAAATAAGCGATATAAAATCACTATTTTGTTGTAGTGATCTTTCAATAACAAAGTAGAATATATGGCCCAACAATAACAACATGTCTAATACTATAATGATTCCTTCATATAAAAATAAAAATACCTAAAGGCATAGTTCATATTATAGTTCATAAATAAAGTAAATTATACAAAGTTTTTGCGGATGGATTTATTACTACTACTACTAGTAATAGTAAAAACTCATTATAAATAGATAAATTAACACTACAAAATTATAAGCTGACATTGTTCATTTACTTCATCTTTAAGCATCTCGTGAATAACATTTTTTCCAACCCAACAACCACCACCACAGGGTTTAATCCATTTACCAACATCTATATGGTATTTCTCAATATCACTAGAATCTTTACTCCATCTACCAACTCCAGTATAGAATTTGTCACGAGAAGTGAAGTTATTTTCTTAAGTGAATTTGCACTCCTCAATAGATGACTAGCTAACTCTATAACATTTATAGAGCAAACACAGCCACGAAGCTCCACATATTTCAAATCATTGTGAAAAAATCCCGCATATTCTCTTTTTTGCCTCTTAAATCCAGCCATATGTGAATGTTTCGGATTTAGATTTCTAATCTGAAAATTATGAAAATAAGGTCATAATATTACATATATGAAAATTTTAAAATTCCATTAAGCATAGAAAACTAGCTTATAAGTTATAAGATACGGGTCACAATTTGCTAGTGTGTACTATATTTTTTTTACGTTAATAATATGTATTATTTGCATGACTTACTTTAACTAGGATTGACAATAAACCGAACCAACTCGAATATAGTTCAGAATTCAATTCGACAGTTAGCTCGTTGAACTTGGTTCATGAACGAAACAAACTGAACTTGAACTTCAAATTAAGTTTGTTAAATAAATGAGATGAACTTGAGCTACATGTAGTTCAACTTAGTTGATTTACAAGTTGACCATAATATATATATAGGATGTATCAAATTCAAATGAGAACACTATTTATAATGAGATGAGAGGGTTAAATCATAACGTTTGGAAATGTGTATCTTAAATTCATTGTAGTAGGGAATCAACAATTCCTCGTTAGCGTGCTTCTTTACTTTAGAGTGCCGGGTCATATGAATTCATCTAGTACCCAAGTTTCTATTTTGTTCTTTTTGCAGCACGAATTAATTTGGTTAGGGATTCTTCATGATAGATTTTAATTTAATATGTGCCTTATAAAAAAAATATGAGCTGACATTTAAAAATATCTAAAAAAATATTTATCTTTTAAAAATAATTGACATTTTAATCATGTGATATGAGCTGACAAGCAGAACCTAACGAGTCGAATCGAGTTGTTCGTAAGTTTTAAGGAGCTAAACTCGAGTTAAATATAAAGTTCATATCAAATTCGAGTCAAGTTTCGAGCCGAACAATATCTTATCAAGTTGAGTCGAGCTCATACGAGTTCAGCTCGACTCGACTCATTTCCAGCCTTAACTTTAACGATATTTTTTAACTAATAATATATAAATATAAATAAAGTATCAAAGATTTTGTTTGATTTGTCTCCATGAATATTTGAAAAATATCCAATTTTTATAATTTTTTAACATGGATAACTAAAGATATTAATAATCAAATTTGTGTATTGGCTTACGTGAAGTGGTTGATTGCGACATATATTTAAAACCAAAGGGAGTAGCTTGTAGCATATAAACACACAAATAGGGTTGGAAATAGGTCAGGCCGGCCTACAGGGACCTACGACCTATTCTGTTTATGAAAAAGGCTACGCTTAGGCTTTTGAAAAAGTCTATTTAGGTAAATAGTTCAGGCTTAGGCTATAAAAGAAGCCTACGAAGTCTGATAGGGCGACTTATTTATGCATATTATTAAAACTTATTTTTTATTTATATTAAAGTATAATTTATATTAAACATAAAAATAAAGTAAAAACTCAAATAATGAACTTTTTAAATAGGCTTTAAGGCCTTATTGAAATAGGTTTTTTAAGTCTTATAGTGATAAACAAGCCTTCCACTGAAATAGGCTTTAGGGGTGATTTTGCCTATTTAAAAGTAAACAAAATGGACTATTTAACGACTTAAATATGAAATAGGTATATAAATAGGCTTTCAGGTCAAACCAGACCCAAAAAATAGGCCTACGAAAGGCCATACACCAGGCTCAAGTTTGCGAAAAATTTTGTAGGCCAGACTCATGCCTATCAAAGTCTAGCCTGACCTATTCCCAACCCCTACTCACAAGACTAAAATAGAGTTGTTTGGTCCCTATTTTAAAATGCAACTTTTTAGTCTTCCAATTACAATTTTTATGAGTTTTGGTCCCACATCCATTTTGAGGTCAATTTTGGTGACATGGCCTTATCGATGATGATGTGGCAACGCTTATGTGGACACTTTTAATATCTATGTTATCACTGATTTGTTTAATTCAATAATACAGTTTTATACAATATCTGATTTGTTTAATTCAATAATACTTTTTTATACAATATTTTAATTATTGAACTAAACAAATTAGAAATGACAATAAAATTAAATGACCACCTGTGCTTCCACATTATTAATAACAAGGCCACATCACCAAAATTGAGGTGGGAACCAAAACTACAAAAGAAAAAATGGAATCAATTTTTTTTCATGTGATCAGTGTTTTTTCATATGCTACTTCAACTAACGTCTAAAGCTAGAGCATATAATTCAAGTAGTGTTTACAATTTTTCTCTAACTTTTACCCTCATTATTTTAACTAAAAATATATTTTTACTGATTTTATATTTATCGTCCTTGCAATTAACCATACAGGAGTTACTAATTGAGTTAAATTCTAGATTCCTATTTTTATTATACACATAAAAATTTAACAAGTAATTCCAAAAGTTAATTAAAGAAAGTCAATAAAATGATTACAATAATCATTTATGAAGTTACCAATCAAGATCGTTATAAATCATCAGATGTGAATCTATCTGCAAAATTTTCTATTTATTTTCTAACATAAAATAAGTTTTTAGTATAAAAATTTCTTGATACATGCAGAATTGCAGATAATATAAAATAAGTTTTTAATTTATAAATTTCTTGATACATGTAGACATACACATTGCAAATATTAAATAAGGAAAATAAAATTCTAGTTCCAATTAAGTTAAAAAAAAAAAGGTGAACAGCCAAAAAATAAAGAGTTTGAATAACTTACGGTTAGAGAAAGTTTTTGAAGACGCTGAGAAGCTATTACAATATCTAAAATCCAAAAGTAATCCCATCTAGTATCATATGCTCCCTCGACGAATAACTCGAATTGTCTAAGATTTTGAAATCGAACCAAGACCTTCGTTAATTCCTTTATCTGTTTATAACAGCAATATTTAAAGTGGATTAAAAGCAACTAGTGGTCAAATTAAAAAGAAACATAGACAGTGGTGCAATGCACTATATCGTAGTCTCAATTTTGGAACCAAACGCTGTCCGAAATTGGCAACCTATATACAAACAATAAACATACGGTAGCAAACATGGATTTAGACAAACTCACCTGTGAAGGGCTGATGATCATAGATAAATTCTCAATATGTGGTAATCTTGTAATTGGACCAAAGAGGTGTGGTGTTTTCTCTCTCTGAGCTGTATTCCAGAAAACCTTCAATAACTTGGGAGCGGTAAAAGAAATTATCCTCGTGGTGTGAGCACTATATTCAAAGGATGAGAGATTCAATGCATCAATAGCTATCTCAGAAGGAGAGTCATTCGCCCAGCCACAAGAAATTATGTTCAAATGACGTAACTTAAGACTGGTAATTTTTATTGAACTTATGAACACACAGTCATAAAAGGTGACGTCTTCAAGTAGGAGACATTCCGAAACAAATGAGGCAAGATGTGCGTAGATAGATTTTCAATTAGTCCATCCAATCTGATTGTTGTTACGTTTTTCAATCCAGAAAACCCAACAAATCTAGAAAAGTGTTCACCTCTAAATATAAACTTGGATAACATAGGAGCCTGAATGTTCATTGGGTGTACATCAAAACCTCTATTACAAGAATATTCAAAGGATGGGAGATTTGATGCAATGATAGTTATATAATATGTAAACCTAACCCTACAGTTAACAATGTTTAAATGAAGCAATGTTGGACTGTTTATTATCAAGCTAGAAGTGAACTGACAATTGTCAAGGGTGAAGTCTACGAGATGGGTGCAATGGGAACACAGACACCGAAGCAGTTCCTGCTTCACAAAAACTAGATGCAATACAAGAGTTCTCAAATTTTTTTAATCCAGAAAAGTCCATAGGTTCCACTAGGAGACAGTTTTGTAGGTGCAGATACGTCAAAGAATCATTGCCGGATAAGAGGATAAGGGAAAATTTGTATGGCAAAATAGAATTAGCAGTGCCATTTGTTTCAGATGAGAAGAGAAGTTCAATACGTTTGGAGAAGAGAAGTTCAATACGTTTGGCACCCTTAGCAATTCCTTTGGAGATCAATCTATCTATGGCATCCCTATGTTCATTCCCTAATGGAAATTTTACTCGGATTGAACGAATGATGGCACCTTCATAATGGAGCATAAATTGATCCAATCTTGTGGCAAATTCAGATTGAAATAGTGGAAGGATTTTTGGTAAGTCTTGAATTGTATTATAGTCAAACATGGTATGGAGATCAAAGTTGAGGTCAGTCCTTAATCCCCATTCATGAATCCATCGTTTGGACAATGCACTAGTTTTAACCAAATCCTTCAAAGCTAACTTGGAAAATATATAAGATGTAACACAATCAGGGAACTCACTCTCAAGCTTCTTACATCTCTTCATTGCTACTGCAAGCAATAACGAACACAGTTATTAAAAGCAACAACAAGGTCCACAAAGAAACTAACTTCTTTTTTTAATGACAAATATACATATGGGATAAGATCAATTGACATCGATAGCAAAATCGACCATTGGATTGAAACATATTATAATATATATAAAAAAAATTAAATTATTCGGAGATCATTTGATATTTAATTGATTTGATATATTAAAATTAACCCAGAAAAAAGAACAAAGGCATGATGAACCAAGCCAACTCTAGCAAAACAAAAAATATAAGACACAAAATCAGGAAAACTACACCCAGACAAAAAACATACAGCCTCCAGCCGAGAATTGGTTCAGAAACTATAATTCATTTTAATAATGAATTTTATAATGATGTTACAACAGATACACACCTAATTAAGTGCCGGCCACTTGGAGAGAGAAGAGACATACTAGAGAAAAGCTTATCGTACCTGTGATATATGTGATGACGACGGCTTGGATGGAGATTTTGGATTGCTAGATTTCTTTATATTTATAGTACCAGAATTTGCCTAGGTTCAATTCTAACCGGGCCTCCTTTTCTGTTTGCTTTTTACCACGCCTTTTGTGATATATAACCCTCCTAGGTTTATCTTCATATTTTCTTTCTTCATTTTCAACACTATTAAACAATTATTTGAAAATTTATCTCTTACACGCCTTATTACATTTGATTTTTTGTAAATAAAATAAAATTATTATTAAACTTTTAATAGGAAAATATTGAACTTTTAATGTGTGCAAAATAAACTGTTTCAATAACTAATATAAACTCCCTAAGTTAGTGGAGGCAAATGTCTCCGATATTTCCTTTGTCTTTGTTTTTTGTTTTATCCATGATGCATCAGAGCCATTAATCCATCTCCCAAAACTTATGTAGAATTATCACAAGTGTTGAATGTAATTTTCTTAAGCAAATTCATATTAATATGTGACTAGCCAACTCAATTACATTTATGAAACAAACATGACCACCGTTACTACAAATATTTCAACTAATTATGAAAAAACTCACATAATAGCACCTGTATTTTTTTTATATTAACTATTCGGTTTTTAGGGAAGGAGACCTTAGTAACTCAGAGTTCGGACAAGAGATAACTAAAGTCTGATAAAAACTTGTTCTTATCAGAAATCGAACTCGAGTTCTTTCATACTTTGAAGGAGTTCATTAATGACTTGAGCACAATTTCTTGGTTATTAACAAATGTTATCTATTATTATGACACACGTTGGTAATAAGAAATCAAAATTAAGGATTTTCGTTGAAAATGAATTTTGAAAACCAAATAAACAGAGTGATGGATCCATCAAGCCAATCTGGGTAAAGAGAAACATCATAGAACCACCCTCTCCTTGTGGTTTAGCCACTCTTTCCGACCCTCTGGCAACAACAACAACGTTGGTGATGATAACAACAATGACGACGTCGGCATCAAAACAATAATTAAATCTATGGGTTTTGGTTCAAATAAAACGAAAAATCCAGTTAGATTTGGTTTTGGTATATTTGAAGGTCAATCGGGAGGGACGCCAACTGAAGAGCAGCAACGGTGGATGGCGGAGGTATGCATGAGTTAAAGGTGATGAACCAAGAAAATTGGAGCTTGGCTATGCTACAATAAAAATAATTAAAAACTAAATTTTTATTTAATTTATTTTAATTTTAAATTTTGTTTTGTAGCGTGCCAAGTGGCATGAAATGATTGGGCCACATGGCACTCTGGTAGTTTTACCTTTTATTATTAACAATTGACTAACAGAGAGACTAATAACAAATATTTTTCAAAATACAAGGACCTAAACCAAACAAAACAAAATGCAGAGATCAATGCTAAAATTTGATGGGAAAGCTCCCATTTCTAGGATACCTGTCGATTGAAAACTTGTTGCAGAAAAAAAATAAAAAACTGAAAATTGTTTTTTAATTTTATTTGTTTTTTTTTAGTGTACATCCTCTCCTCTGTTTGCTATTGCTTCACTTCACCTCACTTCTATTCATTCATTTCCTTCGATCCTCTTCTCCAACCTTCTCTCCAACAGTTAAAACCAAAATTCAAGATATCCATGGATGAACACCATCTTCATTGTTGAACGATCAATCTTCAAACATCAACCAATATTCTCCCTCGACAATATCCATGGATAAACGCCACCAGATCTTACACTGATTGTTGTGAGTTTCTGGTTCATCGGTTTCGTTACCGCGCTTCATGTGTTCGGGAAGCTTTATTGTTACAAAGCTGGTGCTGATGGATAATTGAAGGATCTGAATACGAATCCAGATATGAAAGTTTGTTTACTTTTCGGATCTTGATCGATCTATTTCAGAAGTGTTTTGTTTCCCTTTCTTTGTTCTTTAATTAGAAACTGTTTAATTTCACTATTTTTTTTTATCAAGTTCAATTGAAATTGCTTCCTTGGTATTGTTTCTTTGTTTTCTGATTATGTTGTCGAATGATTTATGTGAATTTATTTACATAAATCTGGTGGCGTTGCAAAGATGCATGAGGATCTGAGTTTCCAATAAAATCTATGAATTAAATTGATGGAATTGTTTTTCTAGGGAAGGAAAATTTGGGGTGAAAATACTCTCTATTTCCTAGATAAATGAAGATTGTCAATTACTATAGTTTTGAAGTAAACATGTGATATTAATGCACATATTTCAAGAATAGAAAACATTAATATCACATATTTACTTCAAAACTATAGTAATTGACAATCTCCATTTATTTAGGAAATGGAGAGAATCTTCACCTGAAAATTTGTTATTAATAAACTAATTGCACCTATTAATTGATGGAGAGCAAGTAACTTGAGCCGCTTTAGCTGGTATACTAATTTGGCGGTGCTGCGATTAACTAGTGTCTAGAAATTATTTACTTAAAAAAAAAAACTTTATCCTTAAAAAGAATACCAAATCTTTAATAATCAAAGTAGGTCTGTTTTTAATAGAAGTCGATAATTTTAGTGCAAATTTCTCTTTACATACTAGCATTATTTCAAATATTTTGTGGTACACTAATTTGAAACTGATTATGTTAACAAAACAAAAAAGTTTGCAACACTATAAACAAAATATGTTATTGTTTCAAAAAATATGTTATTTAAAATAGTAAGTAATTTCTTCAAAAACAAAAAATAATAATCATGTTATTTCAAATATTATGTCTTCTTTTTTAAAATAAATAAACATTATAATTTGATTTTATATAAACAAGGTTATTTATGCCACACATAATTAATGTCTACAAATATAATTTTATATCACATAAAATAGTCCACATGATTTAATTTTATATCACACATTATTTATCTTTTTAATCAAATTTTAAAAATTGCTTAGTTCCTTCTCAAATTTAATGTGGCAACATGTATATATATAAAAACGTACGAGCCAAAACAAATTAGCTGTGTAAGAAACAACTATCCAAAAGATATTTCGAAAGACAAAACTTAGGTACAATTCCTTAGGTGCTTCTCGTATGTTTTTTAACTAAAAATATAACTTTTTTGGAGATAACAAACTTTGAGAGAATTATGAATTTAAGGAAATTATGGTGAATTTAGTTAAGAACCATACGAAAAGCACCTAAGGAATTGTACATTTTTTTCCTATTTCGAAAGCTCATTATTTAATACAAAATAAATAAATAATAAAACAAAGGATTAATTGTTATTAAATTATTTTTGTGGGGTCCATGAATTGGTCACACAATACTCAACAAAAAGGATCAACAATTACCAGGTAATTAATCTTGGCCATCCCAATAAAAAACTATTATATCAATGGCTAAAAGTGCAACTTTCCCACGATGAGAAAAAACTACCCATCCCTATACTAGGTACCGTTTGGCCAAGCTTTTTTTCGGTCTAAAAGCTACTTTAAAACAAAGTGAACATAAAGCTTTTTAAGGAAGAAGTTAAAGCTGTTTGGTTTCTTTATTGTTTTTTAGTTTTAAAGTTATTTTTATGTTAAAAGTTGTTTGGCAAAATATTGTACAAATCTTTGAATTTATTACTTTTTTGGTGGTGTCCGGGGTTCAAACCTCGGACCTTGCATATATTTATGTGTTATCTTTATCAACTGAGATAAGCTCACAAGGACAAAACTTTGAATTTATTATGAATTAACATACTAAATAAAAAAATGTTTTAAAT
>Ga0315915_1000097_pt1 | contig 62113 bp, 37 predicted proteins | sample MpolbnodulesMG_FD_207738 | JGI IMG/M metagenome (GOLD analysis project Ga0315915, IMG submission 207738) | Medicago polymorpha root nodule microbial communities from Los Angeles, California, United States - branched nodules | ecosystem: Host-associated > Plants > Roots > Nodule | place: USA... | reverse complement strand
AGCATAATCAAAGCAATAAAGATAAGCAATGAAAGAAAGGAACAAACACACCAAGATGGTAACCCAGTTCGGTTCAATATGACCTACTCTAGGGGAGAGAGCAGCCCTCCAATCCACTAAGATGAAAGTGATATAAATGAGTTACAAGAGATTAGCTTAAAAGCTCACAAAAGAACAAGACCTAATTTCTACTCATTTTCATGTCACCCACACTCTCAATGAATCCTAAGAGAAAGCATAAAAGGAAGCTTTTTTATCCCTCCTATGGTGAAATCTCACTACCCAATGTGTTTATAATGTTTCCCAACCCAAGAGAACCTCACTACAAAGACAATCAACTCTAAAGTTACCTCCTTTCTAATCCAAGTTTCTCTCACTTTAAGCTCTCCTTCAAAATCTGCAAAGAAACACTTACATAGCAGTCTTCAGCTGTCAAAGTCGTGTCACGTTTTGTCAAATCGTGACACGGTTGGTGCGTACGACCCAAGGTACGACCAACCTTATCCTGAAAACGTGCCCAACAAGTTGAAAATTGTGTCATGTTTTTCCAAAATCGTGACACGATTGAGCACCCTGAAAATCATGCCCACTGTCTAGAAAATCGTGACACGTTGAGGAAATCGTGTCACGATTTCTCTATTTCTCAAAACACAAATTTGAAGCCATATTTCAACAGTAATAATGTTGAAAATCAAATGGTGGAGTGGAACTGGAAAGCCCTATATAGTCCATTCCAACTCCCAAATAGATCCAACGGCTACCATTTTAAGATAAATGTTGTGTGTTTCAAATTCAAGATCAAAGTCTCGAGTTGGGAAAGTAAAAGTCATGCTGTTTGTTGGAGCTAATTAGATGACTTTATTTTGCTCATTTGTACAGGCTTTCTCTTTCAACTGTGTGACTGTGAGCCAATATACGTACACGCTACAAACCATTAATTTCAACTAAATTAGGAAGTACTCACACTCACACTCTTGGTGTTAATGTAACCTTACTTCTACCTCAAATTTGTTGTTGCGATCTTTTCAATTAGTTATCAAGTTTTTAGGATGTTATATCTAAAGATGCTTATACGGAGGTTTCACCCATTCTTAAAATTTGGGTTATTATGCTTAATTCAATTCTTACAAATTTGTAATATGATTGATTATTCATCACCTGTAAAATCATTTCTATACTACATCTCATTCAATTTGAGATTTTTAACACACACTAACATCTATGACTAAACACCTCGACTGTAGCGAAGTAGAGATGATCATACAACATATGTTCTAACAAGTCTTGCATAATTTGAACGGTGCTTTTTTATCATAAAATGTAAAATAAATTAAAATTAAAATTGAGGATCAAACTTATTTATCCTTTGGGTTTCAATAGATCGAATTATAATGAAAAATATTACAAAGAGATAGAAATACAAACAAAACAAAAAAAGAAATATTAAACTAACTAAAATGATTAATTGAGTGTATTGTAAGGACTAAATTTCATTTCCATTCAGATTATATATTTTTATTAATAACGATAAAAAGACATCTTATTTTATGGTAAATATCCTTTTTTTTCAGTAGCAAATAGTAGTAATTTTATAATTATAATTAAAAACATATATTAATTGAAATATGAAATAAACTAAACGTATATGGTAGCTTTTATTTATTTTCCTACTTCCTTATATTTGTTTCTTAGCTCTTAACATTTTTACTTGAGTTAGTTATTAAAGCATTATCATTATATCATCTTCACATGGAGTGATCCCTCAAAGTGGTGGGCAAGTCATGTCCAATAGCATGGACCTTAAGCTTTTTTAATTAGGATTGTTTCAACCGTCACTAGTCCAAAGATTCAATACATGAATATTGAATCCTCCATCCTCATCCACCCAATGCACGTTGTTCATTCAATGGCTGCTGCTACCTTATATCGTCATTGTTGATTGATTATCTTGTCCTACAATTAGAAATAATGTCATGCCCCACCAACAACAACTATTCACCCACATGCAGTCACGACTTAAGATTGTAATGGACGGACACTAAAAAACACTAATCACATTACACTAACAAAATACAAAATTTAGAATTAAGGATTAAGACGAGGAGCCCACGTTTTCAAGCATTATATTGACTCACTACTTGAAGTTGTCAACGCCCACCGAAGTCTACATCTATTTTTAATGTTTTGGGTGAGTGGCTATGTTTGATAGTAGTATCAAACATATAATGCTAAGATAATCCCAATATAACCACTAAGATGCAAAATGAATTATATTAATCTTCTCAAGCACAAGATGTGTTAAAGAAAATCCAAACACTTACAAAGTGAAGTTACAACAGAAACAGAATTCATAACGGAAACAAAGTAAACTACTATGTTTTTTTATTGATAATTTCAAATATCATCTCTCAACTACTTGTGTTATACATACATAGATTTGTTTACCCGTGGTATACATAGACTTCTTTTTTTAGTAAAAAAAACTCAACTTCTCTTTTATTTTATTTTATGAAATATAGCTCAACTTTTTATAAAGTAGCGTATATATTGCATTCCCTCCGGTCATATTTACAAGAAAAAAATAACTTTTAAATTCATTAAATAACTATTGTATCTGATCACATTTATAGAGTATATACATTAGTTATTCAATGAATTCAAAATTGTTTATAAACGTAATCGGATGGAATATGATTTATATATTCACTAAAAAAAGGTAAACCCCTTAAAAAAAGGTAAATATCAATCAATCCACCTTGACCCACTCGACCCCATCATGTGGTACTGCTAAATTTTCGGGGGGTCTCACTCAAATGGGTGCTAACCTAATTGTTTGAATAGTTTTAATTGCTTCATTCACACTCCAAGCGTGTGTCTTGGTTTTAAAGATTCCACGATTTAAATTGGCCTACTTAATTCAGATTTTTTTCACAAATGTAAGTCCAGATCAAATTCACTCAATTAATTGGATTTTGGAATTTCCGATTTCTGTAAAATTGATTACTTCTTGCCTACAAAAATAAAAGAAATCATCAATTTAGCCACTATATTATCACTCTCTTTAATTTTGACTTATATAAACATTAAAGGTTTTGTTAGAACACATCCTTTATGAAAGTGTTTTTTAGTAAGTTATTTTATAAGCATTTGCTAAAAGAAGCCAACTAATTTTTATGAAGGTTGTCTTTTAACAGGTTATAACTAAAAAGTTGATAATTACATTTGATGTGTGGATTGCTAACTAGTCTTTAAAGAATATGAAATTCATCAATTTAATCCATAAAATTAAGATGTTGCAGACTAAATTGATAAACATTACTCCCTCCGTCTCAAATTGTATGACGTTTTGAGCATTTCACACATATTAAAAAATGCAATTAATATTGTATGGAAAAAAGAAATTATGAGTTTTACAAAATTGTCCTTAATAAATAACATGAGAAAGATAAATTAAAGAATCGAAAGAAGAGATAGTAATAAATAGTTAAGGATATAATAGAAAAAGTAACATTAATGTTGCATTGGTATTGTAAAGCGACATATAATTTGGGACAATTTTTTTTTTCCTAAAGCGACATACAATTTGGGACGGAAGGAGTACTATACTTTAAAAACTAAAATTACGGATTTGATTTATTTTAAGGACTATTTGTATTTTAACAGTTTAGAGATTAAAAAAATATAGGATGATAAGATTATAAATTACTCCTATTTATGGTTTATTCCAATAAAATTAGACAATATCCGAAGCAGACTATGTATATCAAGAAATTGGTGAGGCTATGGGATTGCTTGCAGCTATAATGTAAATGAGGGATTCCTTGTGTTCAATCAAAAGTTATTGAAATAAAAAAGTCACCATTTTATTTATTTAATTTGTCTGATGGAAAACAAGTTTCAAATGCCAACAAAAGTTTTTGTTTTGTTTGAAAAAGCAATTGTCAAAAAATTGTAATAAAGAGGTTGTACAAATATTATTACTTTTGATTTCCAAAAATTAAACTGAAAAATACCTCTCCCGTGTCACACGAAATCGAAAAACATAACATTGACTTAGTTGAATAATTCAATCTAGTGCTACAGTTGTTTGACAAAGAAGCAACGGAAAAATCTAACTCTAACTAAACAAATCACAACTTGAATAAATGGCCATCACACCTAAACAAACCACACTATTCCTCCAATTATCTTCTTTTTAGGTTGAAATCATCCAATTAACTTAAAACTGTATTTGTTAACTATTGTTGGAAAATAATTAGAATTAAGTAAAAAATCACAATTCTACATAGGATAATAATCTACGACGACTAAGAGGTATTTCTAACAGTATTAGATTAATTAATTGAAAAGAAGAAAGGTAGGAAAATTGGATACAAACAATAAAATCCTTCCTAATAATATCCGTTACCTGCTGCTGCTGCTGCCGCCTAGCTAGCTGACTAGCACTACAATTACAACCACTAAATATTTTACAAAAAAAGTAACCCGGTTCAAACCGGGTTGGTGGAGTATCTCCTAATCTAATAACTCAGCAAGTGGTAACCATTTGGGTCTGAGCCGTTAAACCGGGTTCCGGTCCAACCATTCCTTTCCTCTTCCTCATCTCCAACACTTTACGGTGGCTATTGGAATGAATTTCACTGCTGAAAGTTGGGCTACAAGCCGGTCTATACTCCGAAAAAAGCCGACCGGATTTATACCTAACCCCACATGCGTTACAAAGGGTTTTAGCACCCATCGGACCGGTTCTCCACTGCGGCGTCTTCTGCACCTGGCAATGACTACATCGCCGCTGTACCTGGCCCTCGTCGTGGGCTTCAAGCCCAACCACTTGGGCCTCGGGCTTTTTCTTCTGTTTCTTCGCTGGTGGTGCACCAAAAACAACAGACGGAGACGAAAAAAACGGGCGCTGAGCCCAAACGCGAGAGTTGGGTTTTCTATTCTTCACGGTTCTGGTCTTTGTGGTAATTTTCATTTTTTCAGTTGAAAAACGAAAAGTTTTTCCATGCAGAGTTTCATGTTGTTGAGGACACGTGTTGGTTTGAATTTGAACAGGATAGAGAAGAGATAATTCTGGGAGAGAATCATCAACAAAGTGAGAAACCCATTCTAGGCCTGCCACGTCATCATCATCCTGTAATTTCAACTTCAATTACTACTACACTACAAAACGGAGAAAAAGAAAACAAGAGAGAGAAACTCACGGGAACGAGTAATTCAGTTGAGAAAATGGAAGAATCAAAGGAAGCGTCGGTGGAATTTGAGAGTGATTGAGAGGAAAGAGATAAACTACTCTCTTTCTCTTCTTCATCTTCATCTTCATCTCCGTCGTGGTGAAGAATTTCACCGCCGTTGGAGAAGTCAAGGAGGTCGTCAACGGAGAAATCTTCACCAGCAACCACCGTGTTAGCGGTGAAGCTAAAAAGTTCCTCGCCGAGAGTTTGTTGAAAAACAAACTCGCTTCTTAAACTCGGTTTCAAAGCTTTTGCTACTGCAAACTCCATATTTTTCTGCAAACCAAAGTATAAATTCACTTGACGTTTTATACTTAATAGAAGTTATATGGTTTATTTAATTTAATTACCTTACCTTTGAAAAAGAACAAGTATTAGAATCGAAGGAGAAACGGCAGTGAAGTTGGAAGTTTTCTTTCTTCTCTATGCTCTTATTAATTTTTTTAGAATAGAATTTAAAATAAAATAAACACAGTAGCATATCTATCTATCTTGCTTTGTAAAAAGGGTGATCCAGCATGCGTGTGACATTTGGTCACGTGGTGGGCCTTCACTATTATTGGCATCGTTATTTTTATTTTTATTTTTATTTTTTTAATAATTGAATTGAATGAATCGTTGATGGCTCTATAAAGTTCAAATTTTCTGGAATCGATGATTCTTATTTATTGACCTAACCAAAAGCTGGCCCGGTCCAATGCAAGTGTGTACGAGCCGGCACAAAACAAAAACGTTAAAAACTGTTACAATCACCTACAGCCACCGTGACATTGATGAAGGTTTGTGTGAATAGTATAATTTGGCGGTATCAGTTTTGAAAAAACAGATTCCACAACGCAACGAATTTGTTACTAACTAGGAAACCGCCTAAGATCATAAAAACGGGCCCAATCTTTATCAATGAAAGGAAAAGGATTGCTTCGTTGCGTTGATCTTTCATTATGACGTCGTTCAATTGTTTTGATAAATTCATTTTCATTTTTTTTTAAACTTTCTTTATTTATGACTTCTGTGTGTGATTGTGAGGATACTGATGACTGTTTGGCGCGTGAAGTAATTGACTTTTATAAACCAGATTCGTGGCTTCAACTCAACTTATCACGTTTAGTTTCAACTTATCTTTGGCGCTTTCCTTTTATGCCAGCTTTGTGGATTCTTAGCTGTCTTCCCAAACATTCAAAATTATCATTTCTTTCCCTTTAAGCCAAATATTTCATTGTTTATTATTTTACTACTTTTCGGAGTTGTGTTATAAGATGCGAATGCATCATTTGAGTTAAAGAGAAAACTTTATTCAACAGCGGAAAAACTAATACGAATTTAAAGTGTGGTAAAAATGAGGATGTTGGATTGAATCTATAGTAAAACTAGATGAAATAGAATTAGAAATGATGACATTAGAGAGAGAACTGGGTAGCATCTATGATAAAAATTATGGTGGAATATAGACCTAAATGTTTTGGCATGTAAAGAGAATACTTGTTGATTTTGTAATTTGGAGAGGAGTTGGATCATTAGAGGTAGGGGTAGACCAAGAAAAATTATATATAAAAAAAAAAACTATTAGAAAAGATCTAGCGATAAATAAATTGGAGAAATAAATGACTTTTTAATAAAAAAAAACTATGGATCGTTTAATTCATGTAGCTGATCCCACTTAAACTTAGTTTTTATTGTTGTTTCAAATTATGTATACAAAAAAGTTGTGCTAATTCCTAAAAAAATTGAGTAGTGATAACTCAATACATAATTGTTGTCACAATACATACACCGTATACAACTGTTCATAAATACTGTATTTATTATAATAAAAAATTATCTCCCTTCCACTGCAACTTTGCTTCCGATCACGGTCGTCGTACCACCACCTCATCATTCTTCTCCGACAAAATTACCCACGACAACCACATACCAAATCACACACCGCCATCACTTTCTTCACATATCTGCTTTCATCCTCTCCTTTTGCCTCTTGTCTTTTCGCCCCTCTCAATCGTTCGAGTTATCCCCCCCCCCCCCCTCTCGTCCTTTAGTTCTTCGTCGCCGTCACCTGTTTAATCTCTTTCTGCATAAGCTTTCTTTTGATTCAATGGCATGTTCAATCTCGTTTTCAAGGAGCTTGAAGGCATTGTGAGCTTAACGACGTTGAGGTAGAAGGGGTCTCAATGCGAGAGAATAGTGAAGAGGACAAATTCATACAGAGTGAGGGGTTTATAAATGCAAAGACAATTTGACCCTTATACTTTAAGGATAATTACAAAATTACCATTAATGTTGTATTTGCGTCAAATATTTTGTATCAAGTTATCATTACTAAAAAAATGGATGCTCTATCTACCTTATTTTTAAATCATCTCCAATAATAGTTGTAGATGTTTCTTAATAATTAAATATTAATTTTATATGTTACATGTAATTTTGCATTTCAGATAATTATGTTGTGGTAAGTGAGTTAAAAGTCTAACAATTGATGGAAAAACGAGCATTGGGCAATCTATAATTGAAATGGTCTATATATCTAATGACTTAAAATTTTGAAGAAAAAAAAAGATTGAGTAAAAAAGAAATGATCTGTTTGGCTCTCCTTGTGATCCAAAAATGGTATTAAAGTCGATGATCGCTAAAGCGACAAATTCTTTGTGTTGAATGCCTTCTTAACAATGGTGGTCAAGCGTTGTGTCCTGTTGATGCAACAACAACAATTGTGTTTAGAGGACCTTTATAGTTAATGTTTTAAGATGTGATGTTTTATCAAGCTATCCTCATTTCCAAGCTATAATATATGAACTAATGGTTACTAAAGGGATCAACTTCTTGTGTCGAAAGTCTTTATGTCGATGCAAGGACAATGGTCGTGTAAGTGTATGTAGGTGAAAAATGGATGAAAAAGTTTATGCTTGATGGAGAGCATACCTAGAAGATTGAATGGATTCACATTTAAGGGGAGAGAATGAGACATAAAAGTGGATAAAAAAATTGAGAAGTGATATATCTAAACACAAAATTGACAAGTGGATAAAAAAAAATTAAGAATTAAGATTTCATCCTCTTGTCCCATTTGTTCTTCCTGTTTTACTTCAAGTTGATAAAAAAAAAATTATATTTTCTTGATTCTATTTTATAAGAAAAAAAAGGAGTCAACAGTGGTTGATTGGTTGATGTAATTGATCAAAAATTTGATTAAAACTTCAAATACACCTACTTTTTTTAGCCATATTTCTATTAAATATATAGGATATAGGATTCGAGGGAGAAATATTGTATGTTATGTACGACTTACAATTTAAGGTTATTAACTTCGTTACTCAAATTTCTCCAAAAAAAAAAAAAACTTCGTTACTTATAAAAAAGGTTATTTACTTCGCTAATAAGCAAAATATCGAACTTTACATTTAAAAAAAATATATACTTAAAAGCACAATCAATTAAAAACACATAGTTAAATTAATACTTATTTTTTGTCAAGGATTAAATTAATATTTTAATAACACTGGCATAAATTTAAAAATAGCACTTTTAAGCATGTGTGCGTTACTAGAGCAGTGTGGAATAATATTATTTATAGAAAAAAATTATCTTAAATGCATCTCAACTTAAAGATTTTGAGATCTTCTTCATTTAACAAATGAAATGGAGGATTCTGTACTAAAAAAAAAAAAGAAATGGAAGTTTTTTTAAGGGAAGAAATGGAAGATTTTATTATTGCAGTTTTCGGTGCATAAATGATATAAAATCATACATTTTCAAAAACAGTGAAACTTATTAATCTTTTATACACTCCTTCAAAAAGATATTAGTCTTTTACACACCATTAGCAATTGATCCCTTTATTTCTTTTGAAAATGGAGAGATTCTTACTCATGAAATTAAGTGAAATTTTCTTCTTTTTTAATGAAGTGATATATCTAGACACAATTCCTACGTTAGTGCATCATATTTATTCTGTGATTAATTAATCTTAAATGGCTATCAGCTCTCCCTCTGTTTTAACATTAACCTTCCATTTAGATACCGTTTTCAAACTTAAAAAAGTTAACTGAGAATTCAGCTAATAAATCTTAACAATAATTTTCCTTTTTTTTCTTTTAACAATTACGCCTAAGAATGAACCATGTCCCTCAATTTTGAGTTGTTTTACTCCTCCAAAAAGATTGTTTAGAATTATCGTTTTCTATGTGAGGTAACCACTTGACTTTCGCGGTCCTTATATAGTCTGTATCAATTATTTTATAAAGAGTGTTATGAACATTTTTTCCCAACACTTACTATTTTATTGAATAAAACTCATGTTAATCTCGGTCTTTGAAAATAAATTGTACATGATGTGGAGATAATTACTTGACTTTCACGGTCCTTATATAGTCTGTATCAATTATTTTATAAAGAGTGTTATGAACATTTTTTTTTCCAACACTTGCTATTTTATTGAATAAAACTCATGTTAATCTCGGTCTTTGAAAATAAATCGTACATAATGTATTTTGATATACATGAATTTCATTCAACAAGATAGTCTGTATTAAAGAGAATGTTGTTAATATTATTCATATTTTATTGTTATGAAATAAAAATTAATTTTCTTATAATGCATCCAGCAAAAATTGCATGGAGCTGTTTACAGAGAATAGTAAGCCGAATTGAAGCATGACGACACTGCCGTGATATGGATTAGCTACAAAAGCAAATGGTGTAACAACACTGATACGTGTATGGTCCAGTATTCCACCACTATATCATAACTTTCTTATGCAAGACTTCATCCATTCAAATGTTGCTATAAAAATAATTTATTTAAAATACATAGGATATTTTTCAAGATATCTCCGTTAATAATGTATAATATACTCCAGCTGGTTTAAATATCTCGGTTCATAGTACAAAATGATGAATAATAGAAGCATATGTAAATCGTATTCAAGTTGGGTGGTTCAAATAAAAAAGAGCCTTAAATGTTTTATGTGATAAGATTGAAATTTTTTATCGGACAACTGTCAGACCATTCATATTGTATGGTACAAAATATCGGACGGTTAAGGACCAACATGAAAATAAAATAAGTGAAGTGGATATGAGGATATTGAATTAGTTAGACCGATAAGACTAGACGAGATTAGATTAGAAATGACATCATTATAAAGCGTTTGGATAACACATAGTAGAAAAGATTGTAGAAAATAGAAATATTACTGACATGTAGAGAAGACATGTAGATGTTGCAGTAGAGAGAGTAGATCAGAGGGAGGATAATCATATCAAAAGAGGTAGAGGAAGATCTAAAAAATTATAAGAGAAACTATTAGAAAAGATTTAAAGATTAACAAGTTGTTTTCGATGTATTTAACGTGTGCCATAGCAGATACAAGAGCTAAATTTCGATATCTCGTGATGGAACCCAAAACTGAATTTTCGTTCAACATTGCAATTATCCAAGACAGAAGTTTGGCACAAGAACAGCACGGTACTTTTTAGTTCCACATTAACAAAACAACATATAATATACTACATTTTTCTAGTATATCAGGCTCAGCTTTCTTTTAAATAGACACCAAACACTAGTTAAATCAGCCTATGGAATGTGGTTCCCTATTGAGATTTATCATCGAATCATTCCAGTTAACTGGAATGTGTTTGGTTCTGAAGTGTGGCGAGTTATTCGTCTATGGAGATAACAAAATAATTCAAGATCATTACATCTATAAACTGAAAACAATATCAATGGAATAATCAAAATAATATGAGAGAAAAATGTGATGCTTCATTAGATTTTAAGATTTGATAAAAACAAAGCATAAAATTTCTACTCCAACAACCGGGCACTGTCACTCTAATCCCTCACCTAATCACTCGGAAGGACACATGTAGTTGGGGAATCTTTTATTGAGAACTTGTATCCTAAAGTTAATAGCAGAACATCTGAGGAAAGGTCCACGAGGGTCCATTACAAATGGATGTTTGTGGTTCTTTTTCCAATCTAAATAAATGTGTAGATCAGGGGGTATATATACATTATAATAATTATAATTATTACAGACAAAATATCCACCTTGACTACCAAAATTGGATGACTCCACTCCAATAAGCCAACATATTTACAGGGAGTCCGAGAAACAGATATTGACTTAATCTTCCGCCTAATATCTTGAAATTACCTTGAGAAGAAACTACAAAATGTTGAGTTTCAACACCTCACCAATTATGCAACTGAGAAGTGATGCTTTTCTCCACAGCATGATATTGTGTATGCATGAATCTCCTTGCTTTCTCAGAACCAGGCTGCTCAAGCCAGTTGTCATATAAACCTTTAATAATGGGATTGTCGAATGGTTCGGCGGGCAAAACCTATCACATGGATAAACAAAATCATTCCCGGTTTAAAATTATAAATCTTCAACAAGAGAAAAATAATCCCCAGCGAAGTTATTTACCAACTGACCAGTTTGAAGCAAGAATCAATAAAATTACTTTAAAAGGTAATAACCAGGAAAAGAAGTTTTCAAAAGAATAGGGTAAAATCACAGACAAATGGTAGTACACAAACAGAAACAAATTTTGCAGAGCACAATTATCGTTTGTCTTAAAGAAAGTATTTTCTGTTCTCAAATATTTGTGTAACACAATAATGAAAAAGCCATTTTTACTGTTTTACAATAGGAAACAAAGTGAATGCGACATGGCAACTTTGTGATATAAAATTAGAGTGTCAGATCTGAAAATGGAAAGATAGGCATGTTTAGTTAAAGAAAACATTATTCTTTTTATTTTCGATTTTCACTTTTAATTGCAAAATTCTCCCTTGCTTTCAGTCCCTTTCCTGTTTTTAAAGATTTGTACAAGAAATAATGAAAACTTAATACAAATGCTCGAAAACAGAAACTAAGGGATAGTTCTGTGATAAAAAATGAACACCCAAAATATTTTCTCAAACCAAATAAGGCATATTTTCTCAAATCAACCATGTACTAAGCTATGTTTAGATTTGTGATGTTCTCATCAATACAGATCTATGTTTTGACTTGTGACATTCTCATTAATATACAAATACAGCCAAACACCGACGCAACTTTATGCAAGTCAGACTTTTAAAGAAAGGAAGAACAACTTGAAAAACTAGCTGATCTAAGATAATACTCACATTTTCCATGTAAACTGATTCTAATAAATGACTCAATTCTTTAGCAGATTGTCCCGAAACTGGTTTGATTTGACCTCCCCCGTTTAAGCAACCTGCATGAATGAGTATTATTTCAGTTAATACTTGATCAAATTCTGAGCCTTGTGAAAAAAGTTAATATGGAAAACACTATAAAACCAACAAATTAAAGCAATTCCAGAGAATTGATAAATATAGTACCTGAAGGGCACGCCATGATTTCTAGGAAATGATAATCATATTTCCCTGTTTTAAGTTTTCGTACAGTGTTTTGCAAATTCCGGAAACCATAACAGAGAGCAAATTTCAGAACTGTTTCTCCCTCAACCTGCATGGACAACGTGATTTAGAATAGTAACCAGGAGGATTATTCGACATCCCAACATAGGATGCAAACACTTTCTGAATTATATATATATATATATATATATATATATATATATATTATTATTATTATCTATTAATCTATCTATTATTGATATTATTTATAAAAGAGGTGTCTCAACTGTTTATTATGGACCTGACATTTCCAAACAACCAAATAAAGTATCATATTCTAAGCTGGAACAGGATAATCCAAAATTGAATGAAATCTCTAAATAACAAATACCCCCGTTTCAAAATGAGTATCGTTTAAGATTTTTACACATAAATTAAGAAATGTAATAATGATGTCAAAAGACATGACATTTTACTAAACTAGCCTTTGGTGTAATGTTTAGGAAGTAGTGTACACTCAATTAATTAGAGGGTACAATTGGAAGTAAAATAATAATCCTACATTGAAAAGTGCAAGTGACTTTCATTTTAAAACAAATTTATTTTTGGCTAAAATGACACTCATTTTGAAACGGAGGGAGTAATAAGAACTAACTCCAGTTTACAAAATCTGATTTTGGAATCAAAACCCTAGACTCAGTTTGGGACTTTGGAGGGGAGGGAGTGCTTTGGAGCGAGGGGTATAGAGAAAAGAATAGAGAAATCTTGCACATTTTTTTAGTGTTTTTTTGTAGAAATGATTAATGAATGCTTATGATTATCAATATATTTTTAATATTGAGAGTATTATTACAAGAACATACATTGCATTTGGAAAATTATCCAAGCCCCCAAAATCCTCTTCCAATACAATTTGAGTTCCCCAAATTAAGAGGATTTTGTATTACAAAGAAAAATAAACCCCCAAAAGTTCTCCCCTCCCAAAGCCCTCCATTCCTTCCACTTCATCTTTCCTTTCTTTCAAAGCCCTCCCCACCTAAACTCCCAAATAGACCCTAAATAAAGAAACAAAACCTAAGGGCCCAATTTTAACAACAATATGATATTACATTTTTAAAATTATATATATATATAACAAAATGAATAGCCCCTAAATTTTATCTTCAAAACAACAAGCAGAGATTGAGGGTCTAGAGAAACAAACTCGAGCTATACCGGACAGCGAGCCCTTAAATTTTGTCTTCATAACAACAAGCATAACGTTAGGGTGAGAGGAATAATCATGGACTTGTATTCATGTCAGAATGATAATAACTCACAAGAAATAGTGAGGTGAGTTTTAGACCATATTGCCGTGTAAAACGTGCGAAATTTTTTTGTCATTATGAAATGGTTCTTCATAGGTAGATAAACAACCTTGTTTATAGTCAAATACAATAAATAAAACCTTTCCTAAGGTGGATATCCACCATCATAACATACAAGGTTCCTCAGATGGCACTAGTCAAATACAATAAATAAAATCTTTCCTGAGGTGGATAACAACCATCATAACATACAAGGTTCCTCAGATGGCACTTCAGTTTGTTATTTATGCATGCATAAATGTCGACTCTTTATATAGTTAGATATTAAAAAGTCCTAGGATCTGATAACAATATTCCTCAAAAGAACTTTTATATATAAAGAAGTTTGTAAGAACTTGCCTCCAAAGTAACTTCCTGAAAATCTGAATTTCTAATGTTTCTAAAGTTCAAAGGGCCATCGATGTGTCTTCCAAAAAGTGTTTTGGCAGCATATCGGAATATGGTTTCTGCGTAACCTCCAGAGCTTCCACAGACCCCATAAAGGTCTCCTTCTTCATTAACATTTGTTAGCCTGCAAGCACCACACTGTGTCAGAACATCGTTGTTTGACAATCATGAGTACTTAAGCAAAGGAAATAATTGTAAGTTTCTTACAATTTATCCAGCGGAGCCTCTTCTAAGGTTTTAAAATCAACTTCTTTTGACTGAAAGATTGAACCCCAAAAATGACTTAATATACAGTTAATAAGTGAAAGAATTCACAAAAAAAGATGGTATGCATAAAAATTTAACCTGAATCAATTCCAAAATCTCTCCAGTTGTCAATACCGAATCTACCTCCGAAATCATATTAACTTCACCTTCATGCCCTTCAGCATGGGGGTCTAATTGGAAAACAAAGTCGTCCCTAGAAGCCTCTAGCTTCTTATCATAACAAGGCATCACGGTGACATGGTATACTTCTTCTGGCCTGTTGAAAAATTAATCAAGCATTTCACTAAGCATATCAATCTAGGGATTGTGGCATGCCAAACATAACATAGGTTGTAAGATATCATCAAAAGATTAGATGACCCCACAATTTCAATTTCAGAGTAAATGAATGTGTTTTCCCTTTCTCAAATTATTATTTGGAGTTAAATCACAACCTGAGTTCCATATCTTGGCATACATAACGCTTTATGATAGTTCCAATTGTTTGTTGGGGACTCTTCACTGATGAAATGTAAGGTAGAACAAAGGATCCAAGTTGCTTTTCAGCATAGCATATCCAACCTGCATATGTTCACACCAATAACCAATAGGTAAGTATATTTCCTCCTCAACCCAGGACACATCACTAAAGCCTATTCTGAACATTGAAAAGTAATTATACTCCGTGCCATATTTCCAACTCAAAATGGAAATTGTACCAATAAATCATAGCATAAATGGGGAGCCATGTCTGTAAAACGCATAGATCACAGTAAATACAACGTCCTGGAATTCCAATTCAATTTCCTAATTCTAAATCCAGAATAAAAAAAGCATATTATCCAACATATCTACACACCTTCTGCCCAAGTTCAAAGACAATTCATCTATAACCCCTCAAAATATATTTACTGATAAGTTAATGCCTTGCATAATTTTTAATACACTGTACTGTGTTTTTTTCTTAGATTTTGGTTAATGCTGTGTCACTATCCATGTGCAAAGTATTGAAGGATAGCATAGCTAAGCAAGCTCATTAGAGCTTGCAATAGGTCTTCCCTATCCTATCTTCTACCTGTAACTAACTGCTAACAATTAGAGAACTGTAACCATCTGATTGACTAGTGTCGGTCACCTTAAGAGTAGCAACCTGGGTCTAATTGAATGTTTATAAATACATTCTAGGGATTGTAATCAATTCACCAATCATTCAACAAGAAAGAGATTCCTAAGTACTAACTCTAACTGTGCGTTTGGTTCAAGAGATAGTAGGAAGGATTGATTGTGGAAGGAGAGAAAGCATGGAGACCAACATCCTTCCACCGTTAGGATTCACTGTCAGAAAGGAAGGAACAGCTAGTTTTGGTAGGCCCCATGCACATAAAGCATTCCGCCCAAAACTGGGAAGAAAGTATTCAAGGCTGATATAAATCCATGAAAGGACATTTGTGCCCTTGCTTTTGATGATTCACATATAACATTCTTCATGTGTTCCTTTTGTGTTTTATCTTCATAAAATCAACAATTATTATGAAAAGTTCACATATATTTAATTAAAAAAAATCGTTCAATTTTCTTTTTTGTTCGGTATGTTTACAGTATATTATATAAATACATTATACCTACACAGAAATAAATAATATATCTCATTTTAATATACGGGTATCTATGTCATTTACTAAATACACCTCTTTCTTTCCCTTCGCTTTCTTTTCACCTTCACTCAAACCAAACAACCAAAAAATCATCTCACTTCCTACTCATTTTCTATCCACTTTCTTTCCTTTCACTTACTTTCCTTTAACTTTCTTTTCTCATCCAAACATAGCATAAAAGAGAACCCATGAGAATCCATGTCTAGTTTAAACAATCTTAAAACCAAGTCATATCTGGAATCCAATATATATGCTTCACACTTCACATAAACAATTGCCAAAACTGAGATAAGTTGAATTTCCATACCTGGGCATGCTGATGCAATCATGGGTAGGCTAGACTTACTCCTCTCGTCATCTACCAATTGATTCTGTCTATACCTTGTGATGAATTCCACACAAGATTCGACCAGGGTCAAGTCTCTACTGCAACTTGTATCAAAAATAGCCCTCACTCCCAATGATTTGAAAAATCTAGTCAGTTTTTTGAAAGCCTGAAATATCAGAAGTTTTACACTTAACCCAGGGAGATCAAGAGTTCGCTATTTTGCATCCCATATTTATTTCAAAGATGAATTACGAAAAAACTGAAAGAAATTATGAGCAAGAGCAAAGTGTCACCTGGACAGGAGAAATGCCAAAATGCGCTGCAATAGAAGTCCTTGATTGTGGAGAAACAGACACAATCACTGCCTTTCCTTTATTAATATTGGACAGAAACTCATCCAAACCTTGCTTCTCCAGCATAACCGTCTCTGCTGATGTGACACATCCACTGTATTACCAAACAAACAAATTATAATCCCATATAAAACAGTAACTTATACTTTGACATTATCAACTATGTCATAGACTTAAAGCACAGACAACGTCAAACTTTTAATGAACCTTATAGGGAGAAAATACAGGATGAAACTTATAACTACATCTAAAGCTTAAAGCAAGCTTCATTTCTTTATGCGCTCTTTTCAAATGTTTGCAAATTGTAAAGAATCAACTCGAGCCCTTTATTGTCTCAGATACCTATTGACCTCGCTCAGAGCCTCAGACATACTTATTTGTAAACTGAAAAAATAATTCCACTGAACCAGAACATCATAGGGTTGAATGCATCACAAAAAACTGTGATTTCGTTGGTTCCCACGTGACAGTTTTCTGAATTGTCCGGGGGTGAAAGTAGAAGAAAGACGTGGTCCCCCAAAACAATCCATTCACATGAATCCACAACCTCTCTTGACCAGTAAAATCGACACTTGACAAAAAAAAATCATAGCCAATACTTTCAGAGCAAGTGTTAGAACTCTGGAAACTGTAATCAAGAAAAATGTATATTATTCAATGAAAATATGGGCTCAAAGGATTAGAAACAGAAAATGGAAAGTTCCAGACTGAGAGACTCCTACCAGAGAGATGTTATCTCCCAACAGACCTTACTACCGAGGGGGTTTGGGTAGCTCAACTAGTTTGAGCTTAAGGGTTAAAAGAGTTGGAGGTCCAGAGCGAAGGAGAAAAATACCAATCTAACAACTAACTACTAACATTGGGTGTTTAAAAAAAATAAAAAATAACAGACCTTACTATAAATTGCATGAATGACCCTCACGGCCTAGCCTCTCTCCCTCATATAATCGAATCCCTGGAAAATAGGAAAACCTCGCTCACTAACTCTTATTCCTTCTCTAATTGGGCTTTTGGATTATTAGGCCTACAAGTACATATAAGGTACGTATCACCAAGCCAATCGCATGTGAACAGAACCGCCCGCAACCAGCACATCCTTCACCATGAATCTCATTGCTCTTGCCCGAAACCAGCAATTTAGAACCACTGTGGCTCCAAAACTAACTCAGGTCTGTGAAAACCCCGCTCAAAGTCATCGGTCAACACAAACAATAACCTCCTTCGTACACTTACACCCTTCACAACAAGGAAGTTGATCAGTATGATACGCTGGTGTTCTCTCTATTTACTTTGCTTTTGATCGCCAGAAGCTCTCTCTCGTATTTACTTTTCTGACAGCTTAACTACTCTCAGATTCGTATAAAATCCCAAGTAATGTCCTCATCTCTAAATCACTCTAAGATTAAGAGACTAGGTATTTCTTACTCTGTATATTTACTAAATACATACATAGTAAACAAACAATAACACCAGCCAATTCTAAACAGAGACGAAAATTGGAAAGATAGATAACCTGCATGCCAAACAATCCTTGAGCGAAATTTTAACAGGTTCTGACTTCACATGTCTGTCAGCGATTGACACCTATAGTTACAAAAAAAGAAAGTAAAATAAAAATAAAAAATGAAAATTTTCATTTAGAAATCTCGAGACAGTGTAATAAATACCTCAACTTTATCGGGCTTTTTCTTGTCGGTCTTACTGAATCCCTTGAGGGAGACTATACATGCCTGTGAAGGTGCAATGAAATCGTTGAGATCTCCAATTCGAAGTGCCGGTGAGAATTTCTCAGACATCTCTGTTATTTGTTTACACAATAACAGTAACCATTAAGTTAACAAGCAGAAGAACATGTACATAATAAAAAATAAATAAAACAGATTAGGGTTTGGATTTGAAGGGAAGGGGAAAAGGAACACGAACACATACATACCACTACTTGGCGAAGTTTCTACGGATGGATAGGCAGGGATGAGGGAAGGAAATGAACCCGGAGATTGAAAACGGAGGAGATGATTGGCGGCTGCAAAAACGCGATTTAAGGCCGCGAAAACGCGAGTTGTCGTGGTGAGGGGTGAGAAACGTTAAATTTTTATTTATTTTTCAAGATGATATTTACGCCGTAGGACTAACATGCATGTGTAATATGGGCCCGTTTGCACTAGCTTGGAGCTTATATAAAACAAGCTTGTGATATGTATTATTTATAAGTTTTTAAAGTAGTTTATGAAAAACCCGTTTATGAAGATCCAATTTTCGTCAGTGAGAGTTTATAAATTAAAATAAAAGCTTATTTATTTGCATAAGCTATTTTTCATAAGCTCAAACAAAACAGGGCCTATTATCTACAATTCATTTCTTTCCTATTTATATGAAAATTTCCAAAAAAAAAAAAATTGGTCCTATATACAAGAAAAAGTCACAACTTTAAGGTACATTTATTGTTAACAGACTCAAAGTTGACAATTGATGTCTTCCTTTCTACCGGGAACGACTTGTCCAAATTTGGTTGTATTATTTCTTTTTGTCGTTTGTTGTTTAGTGTTTTCTTCTCTAGTTCTAGGGTGAAGTAGGAGACAAGCCAACGTCGTTGCTCATGCCCTTGCAAGAGAGACCACGTCTTTAGCCAGTCTTGCCGTTTATTATGACATACCCAATTGTATTGAAACTCTTATTATCAATGAAATGCTATAAGCATGCTTTCTTTCAAAAAAAAAAGATACATTTATTGTTTAAATGACTTTTCTAACCCTCATTTAATGTTTGTCTTTTTAATATTAGTGGGTATATTTAATACTTCACAAATTTTTATGAGGGTATATTTGTACAAACGCTCAAAAAAATTACAATCACTAATGATTGTCTTGGTTTTGATGATTTTTGGTTTTTTTTCTTATAAAAAGAACCGGAGAGAGTACTTTTTTTAAAGTACCTTACACCATCCACAATGGTGGGTGCTTCACCTATTTAGCACCACATTAAATAGGCACCCCCATTGTGGAGTATAATACATGGGTGGCTATGGAGAAAGGTGGTTATGGAAGCACCTTCTCTATTCATTTTTCATAGGTCATGTTTAATAAATCTTAATAAAATAGATAAATTTTGTTGAAAATGTAATGATATAAAATTATTTGTGAGACTTATTTAATAATTTCTTTTAAGGTGTTGGGTTGGAAGAAATTAGTGTTTATTAAGTATTACGGTAAAATGAGTGATGTAGACATATGAAATTAATTTAAGCACTCAATTTAAGGTGTTCTGTTGTGGATGGTCTTAGAATATAAAACGTTAACATTAACATGTTAATATTCAAAGGATAATTTAATAATAGTCATTTATCCCCTTAGTAAAAAAAAAATGTCATCCTTATAAGCATAACTCAGTTGATAAGAACATACATTATTATATGCAGGGTCGGGGTTTGAACCCTGAACACCCCGCTTATTAAATTCTAGCCACCGGATCAAAAGCTGTGTAATCATTATTTTTCTTTAAAAAAAAAATTCAAAGATCTTTACTTAATACTCTCCCCTTAAAATAAAAAAAACATTCTTACTAATGGGTGAATTTTGTAAACTGGTAATATGAAAAGAGACGGAGCATAGTATTTTCAATCAATATTTAATTTTGATTTTGAAAACCCTGTGTTTGTATTCTCTCTCTCTCTGATTTGGTACAACTATAAACCGTGTTGGTGGTGGTGTCTTGGTCTGAAAAGTGTGCGTGCGTGAGATTCAATAACAGGCTTCTTCTTCGCTTTCGATTGAATTGAATGGAAGCTATCAGAAAACAAGCCTCCAAGCTCAGAGAACAAGTCGCTCGACAACAACAGGTTTCTTCTTCGCCTTTCATTTCATTTCATTTCATTTTGTACTGCTTAAACAATAATAATTAGTTTAATCTTGAGCTGCTACCATCTAATAGATTCCAACTCGATTAAATTAATTAATAGATTAGTCTGCTTTAGCATCCTAAGCATAGATTCATCCAACAAAAGCTTACCACAAAGATGTAATTTTTTGCATCCTAAGCCGTGCAGCCTGTACTTATTCCCTCATTTCTCAAATGAAGTTACTTATGTTAATTTCGATGACAATATTCAATTCATTTCTTGCTATACTTCTCAATTGTTTCTTACTTTCGCTAGCTTACTCTATCGAGGTGTTAATAACTACTAATCACTTTTGTTGTGGTTTAGGCTGTGCTGAAACAGTTTGGGGCTGGGGGATATGGAGGTTCGGATAATATGGTTACTGATGAGGTAGAGCTTCAACAACATCAGAAGCTTGAGAAGCTTTACATATCCACACGTGCAGGAAAGGTTACTTAGTTCCTCTGTACCAATCCTCTAATTTTGTTGTGTTTCACTTTAACCTATACCCTTCCTTCATTACTGATAATGACATGTATTGATTTCTTTCAGCATTATCAAAGGGATATTGTCCGTGGAGTAGAAGGTTATATTGTTACTGGATCAAAGCAAGTTGAAATAGGTTAGCAATATTGGTTGGTGAAGCTCTCGTAAAATTTTCTTTGCAGTTAGTTTATAGAACTTAGTACATGATGAACCTCTGGCTGGCAAGCTTGGGAGTGTAGAGTTGACGTATCCTCTCTATTTTTAATATCTTATATTTATGCATTTATTCTATTATATTATTCGTATTTCCATTTTTAAGCAGTACTTTTTTGTTGTAAAGGATATTTACGCAGTATCAATACCAGTTTCTATCATATTGTCATTGAATTTCTAATTCTATACACGTTATTTAATAGGAACGAAGTTGTCAGAAGATAGCAGGAAATATGGTTCAGAAAATACTTGTACCAGTGGTAGCACATTATCAAGAGCTGCGCTAAATTATGCACATGCCCGTGCACAAATGGAGAAGGAACGTGGGAACTTACTAAAAGCTCTTGGCACACAGGTATCTACACCCAAATATATATGCGCGCGCGCACACACACGTCATAGGGTTATTTGGCCAAGTTTGGGGCCAAGTTTGACATCAATACTGACCACTGTAATGTTAAATTATCATTGCGTGGATGGATGCTGTTTATGTTCCTCTTTAGCTTGTGGCTTATTTTTAATCCAAGCTTCACCATGCTAGGTTATAATCACGAGTATGCTTTCTTTTGTTTTCTATTTTTGTTTTTGGCAGTTCCGGAATCTTCTACAGTAGTCTGTTCACTTGAAAGTCATAATTTAAGTATTGGTATCTATTCGATTTGGCTTCTATTACATATTATACACTTAATAAATAGACTATTTATTATCTGAAAGGGAGAAGTGATAGAAAATTTTGACGTTGATGGTGTATGGTGGAAGGTGGATTATGTCAGCCCGCCTAAAATCCACCCTATAAATATGGTGTTGCATAGGCCTGTGCATGGTGTTGTTTTTTAAACTGATTTATTTTTTCAAACTGGTTCTATGTTTGTTTAGAATTGGTTTTGTTTTTATAACCGGTTTGTGATTACTAGTTTTTATCATAAACTGTTTTTCCAAATCTGATTTAAAACTGGTATAATTTTCAAAAAAGATTTTAAAACCAATTTTCTAGAACTTGTTTAAAACTAGTATAATTGTTTCAGTACAATTATTAGAATCCAATATTATATCAATATCACAAGAAAACAGCCACTATTTCCCAAAAATGCAGGAAAATAAAGCAAAAGTCCCTACACTTTGACAAAAAGGCCAGCACTCTGGACATTTGAAATGCCTATATTTAGCTGTCCTACAAAGGATATAAGTATCAATATTCTTAAATTACAACGTGTTCAATGCTTTTATAACTCTCAGAAGGGGTAAACTCTTGTTCAGCATAGCCTGTCTCTCTATCCCTAAAAGAGTCCCAACTTGCATTGTTACACCAATTCAAAGCGATCATAATTGGATGCAATTCAAAGCATTGAGGTTTAGCGACAGAAGAGATTTAGCTAGTTAAATTTAACACTAAAATTACACATGGCCGGCAAAAACAATCTGCAGATAACCTTGGGAAACCTCGTAATCTTCAGCCTTTACAGGTGCAGTATAATAGTTAATTACACAGAGGAAATGCTTCTGATTCTATTGTTTAGCCAATAACCATTGCATTATTGATTTAATTCATAGTTTTATGAAAAATAAAAGTCAAGCATGCATATCAAAAACATTCTAATGGTGCTGAGGAGATTGGTTTCAAGGCCTCCAAAAAAATTCAAAGCTTGTTCTCTGGCTCATGTTTATTTATTTATTTTTTGAAAACTTGGTATCCGATCCAAGGACCGACTAATCCAAGGGGACCAATCCCACCGCCCATTTGCGGGGGCTCCATTTAAAGCCACTTGCCCACCGAAATTGGCACCAGAGGGAATCGAACCAGAGACCTTGAGAGGAGCAAACTCCAAGATCCCAAGCCAACCACTAGGCCAACTCCAAATGGGGGCTCATGTTTATTTTAATATTTTTAGACTTGTCTTTTGGTCTTTTGTTGTTTATTGGTGTATATCTTTTGGGTTTTTTTATATTTGTTTAAAAACCTCAGGCTGATTTTAAAAACAAAAATCGGTTCTGAATTGGTTTATGAAAAATAAGCCGGTTTCAAAAAAGCAATCTGGTTTGGTTTGATAATCTGTTTTAAAAAAACTAATGTGGATTAGTTAACCACACCATGCAGCGGCCGTGAGATTTTTGTGATTCCCTGAGAGGTTCAGACAAGAATTGCAAAACCCATTTTTAGGTTTGGGTAGCCAATATTTTTTACCAATTTCAAATGTGGGTACCCAATATTGTTTTCTTTTTGATACAGGTAGGGTTGGTTTCTATTTTAAAATGATCTGGGATTTGACTATACTGCATTGGTCAAGATTTTTCCTTAGTTCTATACATGAGCCATCGGATAGTCACCACTTGTAATTGTGTGATTTCAGGGCTCAAATATTGCTTCATACATGAAAATGTAATTCTTGGATTTCTTCCTGAGTTGGATATACATAACTATAGATATTTCACTCCGGATTTACATGAGTTATGTTTGGTTTCTCCCCCTTGTTGAATTGTTTCAATTTTAATGAACCTGACTGTGAGTAAATATTGACGCCAGGTCCAAGTCCAATATTAAATCTAACTGAGTAATTATTTCATATCCATATACATTCATTGAGTTCGTCTTTCTCACAATATTTATTTATATGCCAACATATCCTGTGTATGGTTGCTTGTTGTCTTTATTTGAACATTGAAGTATTGGCTGATATTTAGGTTGCAGAGCCCTTAAGAGCAATGGTGATGGGTGCTCCTTTGGAGGATGCTAGGCATCTTGCTCAACGTTATGACAGAATGCGACAGGATGCTGAAGCCCAGGTATCTTGATTTTCATTTTCAGTATTTACCAGTTCTTTTTCTTTTTCTTTTTGGTAACTGTCTGAACAAGTAAATAGTTCATAAATAATTTTTTGTTTCTATGAACTTTGTAATTACTCTGTCTTTGAAACCTATACAGGCTATTGAAGTTTCTAAGCGCCAGGCAAAAGTAAGGGAAACACCAGGCAATGCTGAAAATATTATGAAACTGGAAGCAGCTGAAACAAAGCTCCAAGACCTGAAGTCAAACATGGCCATATTGGGGAAGGAAGCAGCTGCAGCAATGACGGCTGTGGAAGCACAGCAACAGAGGTTAACACTACAGCGTCTTATAGCTATGGTATTACAGCTTCACCATATGGTGTTGCAGTATTCGGTTCTTGTGAAATGTATGAAGTATAATATATTATTCCTCCCACTTAAAAATAGCAATCTATTTCTGATTATGAAGGTTGAAGCAGAGCGTGCCTATCATCAAAGAGTGCTCCAAATACTTGATCATCTTGAGGGAGAGGCAAGTGATGTATATGTGATGTCATCTGACTGTCTCAGAATTATCTTTTGATATCAAGATATGATTGTGTTATGTTTTTATGTAATGATAGATGATATCAGAACGGCAGCGTATTGAGGCCCCACCTACACCTAGTGTGGATAACAGCATGCCGCCACCTCCACCATATGAAGAAGTGAATGGTGTCTATGCTTCTCAGGAACATAATGGCATAACAGACAGTATGGGTTACTTCTTAGGAGAGGTTAGACCATTTCTTGTAAAGTTGCAAATAATGTGTTGAAAAATAATTGACTGTTTAGCTTACCTTACTTTCTGGTGTGCATTTTACTCATGCAGGTTTTGTTTCCCTATCATGCTGAGTCTGAAGTTGAACTGAATTTATCAGTTGGGGATTATATTGTCATTCGAAAGGTTTGTGATGATTTACGGACTTTATCATTATATATTTTCTTGCTGCAAATTGCGTATTTTGCTTCATTTTATTTGAAGAAATATCCCTCTCCCTCTTTTCTATTTTTTACTTGCTATTGCATGTATAACAGCATTATGATATTTCAATTTTCAAATTGTTCGTAAGTTATTTTTTTGGGTAAAGGATTGTTCCTAACAAATATGATTGTGATTTTAACAGGTGTCAAACAATGGATGGGCTGAGGGTGAATGCAAAGGGAAAGCAGGTTGGTTTCCATTTGGTTATGTTGAAAGAAGGGACCAAGTCCTTGCAAGCAAGGTGGCGGAAGTGTTTTGAAGTTTCCAGTTGGTTTCTTGCCATAGGGATTGTGTATGTGTTAGTGTTTGGGTTTGTGATTAGCAATAGATAACGTGTTCTTAGCATACAGAAAATTGATTTGTTATTTAGAGACAACTTTTTCCATGTGATTATCAATCGATAGAAAATTGCATTTTTGTTCATAACTCTTCCACTGGATTGGAGGTGTTCATAACTTTATCTTTCGCACCTCGTGTTCTTAGGTTATTAAGCATTTTTTAAGACTATGCCAGGAATCTATTCCTCCAGTAATTATATGGTGCTGTTGCAGTGTATTGACTTATTTTGAGATAATTGACAACTAGCTTTGGTAAATTGTTATTTTTTTCATCTCCTGAAAGTAATATTTGAAATATCCATTCAAACTTCAAACAGTACTTACCGTACTTTACACTATTTTCATGTGTTCCTCTTGCTGTAAGATCCCCTTCAAGTTTTCTGTATACCCTCCAACCTGCTCAATGTTTTTGTTGCATTGCGATCATTGTTGTATAGAGGACTAGCTACATTTCAATTGTTACAATTATTTTCTCAAGGGAAGAGGAATTTGCGTATGTAGCAATTTGCATCCAAAGGTGTCTGTGTATTAGCTAATAAATAAACATGTTGTATTTGGCTTCAAATTGTGATATGAAGGAACAGAGAAATCGTGACACGATTTCATCAACGTGTCACGATTTTCCTTGGCAGTGAGCATGTTTTTCTGGGTGCTCAATCGTGTCACGATTTTGGGAAAACGTGATACGATTTTTGACTTGCTGGGCACGTTTTTAGGATAAGGTTGGTCGTACCTTGGGTCGTACGCACCAAACGTGTCACGATTTGGCAAAACGTGACATGATTTTGACAGTTGAAGATTGTTATATAAGTGTTTCTTTGCAGATTTTGAAGGAGAGCTTGAAGTGAGAAAAACTTGGATTGCAAAGGAGGTAACTTTAGGGTTGAGTGTCTTTGTAGTGAGGTTCTCTTGGGTTGGAAAATATTGTAAACATCTTGGTTAGTGAGATTTCACCATTGGAAGGATCAAAAAGCTTCCTTTTGTGTTTTCTCTTAGGATTCATTGAGAGTGTGGGTGACATGAAAATGGGTAGAAATTAGGTCTTGTTCTTTTGTGAGCTTTTAAGCCAATCTCTTGTAACCCATTTGTATCACTTTCATCTTAGTGGATTGGAGGGTTGCTCCATCCCCCAGAGTAGGTCATATTGGACCGAACTAGGTTACCATCTTGGTGTGTTTGTTCCTTTCTTTCATTGATTATCTTTATTGCTTTGATTATGCTTGTGGTGTTGCTCTACACTTAGATTTGGATCTGTTTTTGTTGTTGTTGCTTTGAGACACTTTATCTATTGATTACCACTTCATTTGCTCCACACATTTTTGTTATTCATTGGTGTGATTTTGTCCGAATTTATAACAAAACAGATATAGAGCACAATAGCCAACCCTCAAGTTTGTTAAAATATTTACTTTCATTGGTGTGATAATTTCGAAGAATGCTTGCTTTCTGTGATTTCAAACCGTTAATGCTTGCCACAAGTCCATACTACTATCATGCTGTCGAAGAAACAAACCCATATTGGATTGAAAGGGTAGTTACTCTTCTCACTTTTGAAATTGTTTAAAAACTACCTCCAACGGGCACTTTTAAGATCGATTAAACCGATTAAAAAATGATTGAACCGTTCTAAAAAGTAGCCAATGACACTTAACTGCCGCAGCCAAAGTCGAACGACATTTAACCGCTGTTGAGATGGTTTTTGAGCAACTTCAAAAGTGAGAAGAGTAATTTCCATTGAAAGGAAGGATTATCCGAAGCCAAACTTTATTATAATAACCGTGAAAAATCTTAGATCAACCTATCCCATCAAGTCCTACCTAAAAGGATGTATCATTATATAACCTCTTTGCCTGCATTTTTCTATAACTAAGTCTTCAGCCACACAGCACAATAAGCTCTACTGCACTAAAATATCAACATTAAATTCTTTAAACCTTTTGTCCAGTACATTTCTTTTGTGACAAATGAATTTATGTAGAATCTATTTATTACTGCGAAATATACTCCACAGTTATCTGTAGGAATTGCTCCTTTGTTTTCTTTAAAACCTTCTATAATTGAAGGTTACACATTTTAAAGAAAAAGTTGAATTACGAACAAAAATTAGATATTTCCTAAAAAAATGATCTTCAATCTTTTTCTATAACATTTAGCAATAAAAGTAAAGACATTTTATTTTTTTCCCTGCTAATTCAACTTTTTTTTCTCTAATTGTGACTGAATTCCAAACTAGTCTAAAGAGATCAAGAGGAGAAGAACTGACACATACTTGCGACCTTTTTGTAGCTTTTTTAGTATTAACAAAAAGGTGACTTGGCTTTAAAGTCGAAATTCTTATTGATTTGTATGCATGTGTTGGGTATGTGATAATCTAAATTCTTAATGATAAATAAATTAAGAAGAGGAAAGAAATGAGGGAAGTAGGGCTAGTGCATTGAGCATCCACATCCACATATGGGATTTAGAGCACAAAAAAATGTCCCAAATGTCCCCAATGGCCAGTAGCACGTGAGCGTTGATCCAAAAGTAGTAGTAGCTGGCTTCTATTCCATCTCGACAGACACAACACTACCATAGCAAGCATCAATCACCATATGAATATGATGAATGAATAAAGGACCACTACAAATTAAAAATCGATGTCCCGTGCATGTGCCGTAAAGCTAGTATTCCCACAACACCTTTGTCAATCTCAAAATCAATTACTCCCTAGCTCTCATGTTGATTATAAACAAAACAAAAACTTGTCTTAAATTGAATGTTATCCTCAAATATTTATTAATTTAATTAATATTTTTAATAGGTTGAATATAATATATGTCTTGCCGGATCATGCAATATTCATCTTGTAATCAATGGATATTGAACATGATATGGTGTGAGTGTGCTTGAATAATGTAGCATATAGTTGAATGGATTCATAATCGGTGAAACTATTATTCAACTTTTTATTAAAGGGTATGGTTTGGTACCTTATGACTATTCATAAAAGAATAGGTAGAATCATTGTAACACCGCATAAAATGATAGAATCCCTCTCCACTTTTTCTATAAATTAAATATATGTTTTGAGATATGTGGACAATGACTTTACTTAAGTGACTTTTATGACAATATCTCTAATGAGACATTTGATGTCGCTGTATGCCTATCTATTAAGGTTTAAGAAAGAAGGAAATGAAGATCATAGCTTATGGTCATTCAAGAGAGACATTTAATTAAGAGCATCAAATTAAAATCAAGATTACGATGATGCCTTCAAAAGATAAGATTTCTCACCTTTCCTCTTATCTTTATATAGTGTTTTAAATTCATGCAACTAGATCCCAAACTAAATGTTTGTGGCGTGATATATTATGATTATGATTTATGTTACTCCCCTTAATATATAGCGTTACACTATCATGATATACGATATATACTAGTATATGTGATTAGAGTATTTTATTTATTTCTTAGAGTCTGACCTAACAATTTCGATTTTTTTTTACTCCTTGAGCTTTTTGTACTCTTTTATACTAACTCCGTCCTTAATTATAAGACCATTTTAAGAATTTTTTGTCCTTTTTTATAAGATCGTTTGCTATTTCCAACTACATTAATTATTTCTTTACATACATGCCGTTATTTATTATACAACTTTTTCTTCAATCAGCAACGAATAACATATGAAAAACATAAACCAACTCTCTCTCTTAAAGATAAAATTGTAAAATCAATAGTGATTATAAACAACTTTAATACAAATATTTACTTTCTTAATTCCCGTGATTTTAGCAAAAGAGTCATGTAAAAATTTCTCCTTATATATAGGGACGAAGGTAGTATTACGCTATATATTTCAAGTGTGGGCATGTATTAAGGGGTGTAACAAGTTGTCTGATTCTGTTTTTGAGAGAAAACATATCCCCTTGATAATAACTCGTCCAAAAGATTAACAAGTTGTTTTGATTCGGTTTTTATGCAGAATCATCATAAATTCATAATCATAATCAACCCCCTTTGAAACTGACTAATGAGATGATATAACCACTTACCACTGATTACCGCATGATACGAAATTGGTACCGTCCAAAAGACTCATCCAAAACGAAATTGGCAAAAAAATCCCAATGCTTCAATTTGGTATCCTATCTTTGTTTTCATTTATCGTGGTGGATTTTGGTTACTGATGCATGCATAGTTGTTGGTTAGTTGAAACAAACCCATCTTTTAGGTTTGTATTAATTTTCCATTGAGACAGCCCCACAATTGGATCTTGAACTTTTGCTCTCACTTTAATTAAGTTCACTCACGATCTCTATTGTTGGCTGGACCAATATCATGGATAGTTTTGAAAATTATTTGCGGCGTGCACGATTAAGGGTGAGAGAATAGGGAACATCTGCTTACAGGAACCAGTTATTTAAAATCTAAAGTCATATTTAGGCCATAATTTTTTTTTTAAAACAGACTGCTAAACAAAAATTAGAATACAATTTAGCTAAAAAAAAAAAAAATACCAAAATACAAATCTCAAATTTATTTTTTTTACAAAAGTTTTTTTTTTGACACACTTTTTTTTACAAAAGTTGGAAGCAAAATGTGAATATATTTTATGGGGAACAAAAATATTTTTAAATTGATTTTTTTTTGTTACTATCATCATTGTAACATTAGATTTTATAATCTGTATTGAATTATAAATTTACTATAATTTTCAATAATTTAAGCTGATTAGCTTGTATTAATTTCGACATATTAGGGTTTTCTTCACAAAAGAGCATTAATGTGTGAAAAAATAGAAGACCTTAGATCTTTCCCTCATCCTTTTTCAATAAAGTTACAATTTTTATTGGACTTATTTTACAACGTTGAATCATACAAAGTTATGTACTGTTAAAAGTCTCATATCAGATAGGAGATGGTCTGACAATGTATTTATAAGCGGAGGCAATCTTCACCTCACAAGTCGGTTTTGTGGAGTTGTGTTAAGCTCAACCACGATTTCTGAGATGATATCAGGGCCTCTTCAAGATCCATTGGGTCACCTGCTATCAGGTTTCCGCTATCGGACCACCCACCATTTATGTCCACGAACCAAGCCCAATAATGCTGGCCGTGATGGAGTGTGTTAAGAATCTCACATTGGATAAGAGATGGTCCGACAATGTGTTTATAAGTGGGGGCAATCCTTACCTCACAAGCCAATTTTGTGGGGTTATGTTAGACCCAACCATGATTTCTAAGATTTGTTAAGAGTCCCACATCAGATAGGATATGACATGACAATGTATTTATAAGTGGGGGTAATCCTCATCCCACAAGATGGTTTTGTGGGGTTGTGTTAGGCCCAACCACGATTTATAAGATGATACCAGAGTCTCTTCAAGATCCATTAGGCCACCTGCTACCAGGTTTCTGCTATCCGACCACCCACCATTTATGTTCATAAACCAAGCCTAATAGTGATGGTCGTGAGAGAGTGTGTTAAAAGTCTCACATCGAATAAGAGATGGTCTGATAATGCATTTATAAGTAGAGGCAATCATCACCTCACAAGCCGGTTTTATGGGACTGTGTTGAGTTCAACCACAATTTCTAAGATGTTGTTTTTATATGGATGTGTTGGTTACGGTTTTTTTTTTTTTTTTTTTACAAAATTTTGGTTTTTATATTTACGATCTATGTTTTCATGTTAAAAGAATAACGTTATCGGCACATTTACTAAAACATATATTTCAATACATTATTTTCGATCGGTTAAATTTTAATAGTTTCATCAATTATGCGAGTCTAATTTAATTTTAGGTTTAAATATGTAACTGGTCTCGGTAAATATCATATAATATATATATATGTTTTGGTTTTAGTCCATGTAAAAATATACATTTTTTGGTTTTAGGCCTCGCAAATATAAAATATTTTATTTTGGTCATTGATGTTTTGTTTTAGTACCTGCAAAATTTATTCATATAAAAATTTGTCTCTATAATATTCATTTTGTCCTTATATTGAAAGACTAAAATGAATATTCTACATATTACAATGACCAAATTCTATATAAATCAGTTTAATTATACAAGGAAGAAAACAAAACAACAAGGACCAAAATTAAACAAATAGATATTTACAAACACTAAAACAAAACATTCTTAGAAAACGTGGTCGGGCCTAACACAACCCCATAAAACCGGCTTGTGAGGTGAGGATTGCTCCCACTTAAAAACACATTGTCAGACAATGTCCTTCCGATGTAGGACTCTTAACACACACCCTCACGACCATCACTACTGGGCTTGGTTCGTGGACATAAATGGTGGGTGACCCGATAGCGGAAACCTGATAACAGGTGGCCCAATGGATCTTGGAGAGGCTCTAATACCATCTTAGAAATCGTGGTTGGACCTAACACAACCCCACAAAACCGGCTTGTGAGATGAGGATTGCCCCCACTGATAAACACATTGTCAGACCATGTCCTGTCCGATGTGGGACTCTTAACAAACATGATTGATATTAGCATAAACCATTTGAAATTTAATTCTTAATTTTAATGGGATTCTTACACGTTTTAATTAATTCAAGGGAACGTGTTTTATTTTATTTTTTTTACAAAAGGAGAACGTGTCTTAGAGAGTGTATTCTTTGCACTTGAAAAAAAAAAAGGGAGAAATGTGGCATTTGAAAAATGGGAAAATGAACAACAAAAATATTTTATATAATATGCATTTTAATTTTGTATGGACGTAAAAGTAAAAGTTTGCTTCTCACATCAATTTTGTTTTATTGGTATTTTTCCTTTTCGTTCTCTTGCTATCAAATTCCCACATAGAGACAACGAATCTTTTCTAAGGGGGCTCCTTTTGTTAGTGACAATCGTCACGTTGGGATGAGATCATTTAATTCTGTTAGTTTTTTCTATGTTTGGACAATATGATAGAGACCCATCCCTTTCACTTGTTTTGAACATTTCTCCATTTTTTTTGACAAAGATTACATCAGATTGAGTAGCTATATTAAAAAGCCATTTAACAATAACTAGACATGTTTTTATCTATGGAATTAAAAACAACACGTTTGCATCTAAACTTTGTATATTCATCTAGCTATATTTATCACATTTTTTCACCATTTCGTTTTGTGCACTTCATCTATTCCCTCTTTCATTCCTTCATCTTTGTATATTAGTATATCCTTCATCGTTTTCCAGCAGGTACTTCCTAGATCTCCATTTTATCCTTCTTTAATAATGACAGCTTCGATACCGTGTTTCTCCATCACCTCTGAAATCCAAATCAAATTGACACTACCAGAAGCTTCGTCACCATCAAGTTGAACATTAAACTTGGATTTCTTTCTCATATTGCTTGGTTTTATATTGTGTAGTCTGATTTATATAACTGCATTATATGCTCTCTTTTTTATCGTTTTGATTTTTATGATTTGTTTGGCCTGGACATGTCATTACAGCACCTAGAAATAGAGAATTCCTTCTCGCCATGACCAATTTCATCTGCTACCACTTAGTTTGGGAACTTTTAGTAGTATCAGAGTTTTTTTAATCAACTTAAGTTTTTTTAGGTTTCTAATTAGGGTTGTTTTGTTTTTCTCTTGCAGCGGCTACATTCACATCCCTTCATGCAGCTTCAAAGATGAAGAATGAAAGACAATTATTCACAGTAAAAATTTTCATCTCAAGGTATTTGTTTGCATGAGATCATTCTTGGGAAGCTTTAGTTTTTTTATTTTGATTAACAAATTTGGATATAGCATGCAGGCCGTAGTTTGTTACAGTAACCATGTGAGTTCCATGTTGGACTGATGAAGGATCAAAGAGTGATCAATTTGGATATATTAGCAATTTACCTTATGTACATTCTTACAGTTTATCTTTTGTACATTCTTACAGTTTACATTATTAGCAATTTGGATATATTAGCAATTTATCTTATGTACAATCTTACAGTTTACATATTCTATATATTTGATTCACTTAGTTTTTATTCTGGTTCATGTTCTTTTTCCATGTGACCAGGACCATAATATAGTAACACAAATATTGTCTTTTTTTTTTTTGTTGTCAATCTTAGTATTGCTCTTTAGATATGCTTTGACTTTATTGGTTCTGCTATTTTTAATTCAACTACTTTTAATGATTTAATAGTTACAACAATAGTACTCTTAAAAAAAACCAGTAGCTTCATAACTTGAAAAGAAATTCATAGCTTGATGAATTGGGTTTTCAAAATTTAGAAGCATGTGAAGAAAAATGAGTATTAAAAAAAGTCCTTTCCTTAGTAAGTTTCGTTGGTTGTTTGATCTTGGTTATCGGCTAAAAGTCCTTTTTGAGTAGATGTTTTGTTTTTTACCTATTGAATGTTTTACTAACATACTTATTCAACTAAATTTTATAAGTAAAATAGTTATTATTAAACAATTTAAGGACAGTCTCTCCAACACTATAGAAAAGATGGATTCAACGTTTTTGTTTATAAGTTCAAGTCGTCCCTCTATGACCATTTGATACCATGAAAGGCAATTGCTTACATATTTATTGTCATTATTGAACATTCTGAAAAGTAATGGATAATATCTACTATTCTGAGATTTAAGTGGTTAGGATTATGTGTGTAAAGTATTCATTGACTTTATGAAGCATCCTGAAAATTAATCGATAATATTCTCAAGTTAGTATTGTGGTAATTGGTCAACTCTATGTGGCAATATCTAGAGTTACATCCAGGGGCGGTCTGAAGTTGCTAATGACTGATGAGAATGGTGTTAGCATGGATAACACTTTGAACGTTGTTTACAAGGAAATTTTCCGCAATGTACCAACTTGACCTACCTTTTTTATTGTAATTTTATTATTTTCATTGTATTTGTATCATAAGCACATTATTTTCAACATATTTTGAATGATATGTTTCCAACAATTATGACCCGTGCGGCAGCACGGGTGGATGGTCTAGTTAAGTTATTAGCCGAGAACGATAAACCCTGAATTTAGATCCAGTTGAATTTTATTATAAACACGAGACATACAAGTCTTTTGTACATCTGTAGATGTTCATGCATGTCATAGGAGTGTTAAAACCAGCTCAAAGTGAATAGAACTTGACATGTTAATGTTTTGTTCATGTTTAATGTTCTTAGCGCCACTGACCGAAACAATTATTTGCACAGAGGCATGTTCCAAGATATGGATGTCCACAGGATGAAGACTATGTTTGGATTGGTGGCATGTGATGGAATAGAGTGGTAAGTTATTAGATTCCATTGTTTGGATTTACAAAAAATGAATGGAGTGGAATGGAACACAATGGAATCTATTCCATCCCATACCATCAAATCCTTCAATTTTTCATTCCACCCAATTTGAATTGTATGCAATGGAATGAGACTTCATAATTTAAATATTACCCTTTTACCCTTATTTTTATTATATTGCTTCCTATATCTCTCAGATACACTTACTTTACATTTCTTCTATTAAGATAATTCTCTATGTGTGTGTATTTTTTTTTTTTACGAAAGCTGGTGTTTTTTTCAGCAATGTTTCTTTCAAAACATGGAATCTCGTATTCCTTCTTGTACATTGCACCTTTTATCCCAAATTTGTTTAGTAGATGAACAGTCTCACGAGGCATGTCGAGTAGATAATAGTATATTATTTCCTTAGATATCTCAAATTAATTTCAATTTGTTCTCTTCTTGATGCGAAAAAAATTCCACTATGCATATGTGTTTTTTCTTGCATTGTTTATTTTGCAAGTTCTCAGTTATTATAAAATAGAACGTGAGAAGATTTTAGCAATATTATTTTCACCAAAAAAATTAGTAATAATATGTTTCATATAACAATAATGTTTTTAAATAGGGGCAAAAATGGAATAAAAATGTCGTAATTTGTTCCGTTCCGTCTATTTTTCAAACAATGGAATGAAAATATTATTCTGTCACTTCATAACATACCCAAACAGTGGAATGAAATCTCTATTCCATTTTGCTCCATTACATTCCATTCCGTTCCATTCCGCTCCGTTCTGTTCCGTCAATCCAAACAAAGCCGAAAAAAACAAAGAATGCCACAAAAGAGAGAAGTAAACCATATGTGGGACACCACATACTCTCATCAACAAGAAGAATCACACACTACCCACAAAAATAGATGAACAAAATTGAATTATGTAGGCAACGACATTCCAAACATCAAAACTAGTTGTGTCAATAAATATCACACTCATACATTTCGTTTAACACAATCAATCAAACAAGCTAATTTTCGCAAAATTATCCATATTGTTTTGTTTTTCATTTACCTGTGCATTTTTTGAGTTTAGTAGCTAACAAAAATTGAAGCACAAAAAAAAAAATCATAATTGAGAGTTATTAGGTGATCACTCAGTTATCCTTCAAATTCAACAACAAGATATTAAAGTTTGGCAGATGCTAACATGTTCTTTGAAGACACATGTTAATTAGCTCAATTTACAAGTATTCGTCTTTAAAGTCGTTCATTTAACTTTTTAAAAGTCAAAATATTATTGTCATGAGTGCAAAATTACTACTTTTGATTTTTTTTTTAACATGTGCCATCAAATTATAAGTTAACGAGATCCTTCAAATTTTGATGTAAAATACAATGTATTTTGATTTTTGTGTAACTTTAAGGAAAATGTTAATAAATGACCTAATAACACTGTTTAAGGATTTTTTGTAAAAAAAAAAAAAACACTGTTTAAGGATTTGAAACAAACATTTGCCTATTGATTTTATGTCAAACATTGCTTAATAAATTCATTTCCACGTCAAAAGAACAAAAATTATACGGTGTCTCTGTCCAAACTTATGTTCCAACAACATTTATGGAAAACATTAGATAAAAAAATTGGCCACGGAGGAAGTGGAGGGACAAGATTGCAATATTTAAGATAAAAAAGTGCAAGTAAGTTTAAAATGAATATCGAAACAAATAACATGACCAATTTTTCCCAAAAAAAAAAGAAAGACCATTTTTTATTTTTAAGAAAAATATTAGCATCAAACGATTATTTATTTCTTAATCATAATAAATATTATTTTTTTCGTTGAACTGTTATCTTTGCATGCAATTGTAAAGACTAATATTTAAAATGGGTAAGAATGCAACGAATGACATATCTCTCCCTCAAGATGGTAACAACTTTTATATCATGGGGGTTTGTGTGCTCAAGTGGTTTGTATTAAAAGATAATGAGTTGAAAGTTTTGGATTCAAATCGAAATGAAGTATAAATCGGACTGAATTGAAGGTGTAACCAAAAAAAAAAATGGAATGAAGAATAAAAAAATTAACTTGACAAATAGTTACAAAAGTTGTCAATAAATGACAAAAATAATCACTGACTTTGCACTTTGTTAATTAAAATAATATTTCACACTAAAATAATCACTCAAGACCCATAATACCTCTTTTTATATAAGGACTAATACGACACTAAACAAATATTTGTATGAATTGATATGACAATACATAAGTATATTGAGAGACTCACATCAAAATATTAACGAAACATTTTAACTAAAAAAAGTACATAATCAATAACTATTTTAAAATTTCGATACATTAAAATATTATCGTGACTACTTGTTATACATTCAAGAACAAACATATCATTACCTCTAGTAAGATACTTCATCTATCCCTATATTTAAGCACTCTTTTGATTAAAAATTTGTCTCTAAATATAAATAATTTTAAAAATGACTAAATATATTTATTATTTTTTTCCTAATCTTTAACTAATACTATTAACTTGTTTTTTTTTTTTTTTTTAAAAACTATTAACTTTTCTTGAAATATTGAAATTACATACCGGAAGAGAGTAAATACATAAACGGAGAGTAAATACAAAAATGTAAAATTTATCTTCGTAATGGGTGTCCGCAGTTATTCCCGCTCATATTCACACTACTCCATTTTCGAATAGACAATATCGCCGCTTCTCCATTAATTAATTTTCCTTATAGGGGTGCTACTTCCAAACATTACTATAATTTAATTCAAACTACCCTTTCATCTGCCACCTCATCACTCCGTAAAAACAAATCTAACAAATAAAATCCTCCATTAATTCCTTTTTTTTCAAAAAATTAATATATTAAAAAATTTGAAATCAAACATCCATCTTCTACTTCTTCTTCTTCTTCTTCTTCTCCGTTCTCTCTTTCACATTCATCATTCTTCATCACTGCAACAACAGCAACAACAACAATTTCATTTTCATCTTCATCTTCCTTCAACAAGACGGAACAATTTCAGCGTTAGAATATCGATTTATTTATATGAAAAAGCACATGAGAACCAAATTTCACTCCATGTGAAATTTCTGACACATTCTCTTCCTAGATTAGATTTATACTTCGCTTTCTTACTTAATTTATACCGAGTCACCAACTCGGGGAGCGAGTGAGTTAACTCGTTCTTCAATGGCGTCTTCTTCTCGAGCACGAAGCAGCTCACCGTTTTCTCACCGGAAACCATCAACACCTTACTCTTCAACTTCTTCATCTTCTTCTCTCACTAACGGAAGAATAATACCTCGTTCTTCATCTTCCACCACGTCCTCGTTTTTCAACGCTCGATCCACCACTCCGAATCGCGGTCGGAGCGAGTCAACGTGTTACGGAGGTTCGCGCGGTGGTTATAGAGATCGTTCTCCGGTTGCGTTTGGTGGCGAGGAGCTGAGTGTGGATCCTGTTGAGACGTCCACGTCAGCGGATAGCATTTCTGTTACGATTCGGTTTCGTCCGTTGAGGTAAGGGTTTAGATCTGTGTTTTGATTTCAGATCCATTGTGTGTTACTGAATGATTTTGTTGCAGTGAAAGGGAATATAATAAAGGCGACGAGATCGCGTGGTATGCTGATGGTGATAAGATTGTTAGAAATGAGTATAATCCAGCTACTGCTTATGCATTTGGTATACTTTTGATTCATTCATTTTCTTGGATTTTATTCGGTTGGAAATTGATTATGGTTTTGAGTTTAGTGTAGTAATGATAAATTGTGGATGTTAATTTTTAACAGATAGAGTATTTGGACCACATACCGTATCCGATGAGGTGTATGAAGTAGCTGCCAAACCTGTGGTGAAGGCTGCCATGGAAGGTGTCAATGGTATGAAATGCTAATTTTGGAATTGAGGCTAATTTAGAATGTGATGTGTGAGTAGACTTTGATTTTTTTTTGGTAGTGAGTAGACTTTGATTTTGCACTACCAAGTATACCAAGCCATTTTCATGGATTGATCAATTGCTGTTTTAGTTTCTTATGATATCTTTATCTTTACTAGAATAAATTGGTTGACTGATTAGTTATATATATATACATACTGTTTAGTGTTAGAGTGGCTAATGAGTCAACTGAGTTTTGAGGATCACTTTTTTCCTTTTATAAAGCTGTTCCGGTTAATGGAAATGGAAAGTAACTTTAATAATGGAAAGTAACTTTAATTCTAAATATTGCAGGAACTGTATTTGCCTATGGTGTGACGAGTAGTGGAAAGACACATACTATGCATGTAAGTGTCTTTCTCTGGCTAACATATTTTCTTTTTATGCTTTCATTTGATGTTTTGTGTTCAAAGCAAGGGAGTTCTGTGTTGCCTTTCATCAATCATCATATTGCAATTCCTTAGTTTGGTATTTAAATTACAGTGTTTACTCGGGTAATGTTGGATGTTTGTAAAAAAAAGGTCTGTGTCAGTTAGTAATCTTGTGTTGGTTTCGAGATTTGAACATGGCAGTGCTTATGCTACACGGCGGCTACTTCTTGTTAGCGTTGCCTTTTTGTACAATTTTTGTGAGGAATGTAGGTTGTAGTAATATTCTAGCTGTTGCTTTATGTTTTAGTAGCCAAAGATCACGTCTCATAAGATTAGTTTTTGGGTAATGTATAAAGGGTTTTGATTCACTTACGGTTGATACATTTTTTTTTCTTCCGCGGTATTACACAGTCTGGTAAACTACCAATTAAGACTATACTAGCAGTTAACAATCAATCACACCAAATGCACCTTGTAGGATTAAGATCATTCTTGGTGGAAACTGAAAAATGACAGTGATGGTTAAAAGGATTTAAAAAAGAATATATACCGAAGAAGGATGCACGATACATTGGAAATTGGAGAAAGTTTTGTATTTTAATGCCATTCAGCTATGGAAAAGAGCGTTGCAATGATTATACTAACCATTTAATTTGATATTGGAGTCTTAGTTGCTAGAGTATCCATGCTTTGCAGTAGATGTATTTTAAATCCAATGCTTGGAATTTCATATTTCTGTCCAATACACATAGTTTTGATGACCCATTCTTGTTACCTGTTAAAAATAAAAACTGCCCTTGTTCCCGTATTGCTATTTTCACTCCCCGTAGTTGATTCATATGATGTGTGATCTTATAAACTGACTTCGTATTTAGGATGGTCTGTTACCATGTTGTAATGTGTTAAATTTGCAATTGCAAATAAAAATGATAAGAAATGTAGTCTCCAATTGCAAAATCATGGATTCCTAGAAATATTATTGTGTGACTGGCACTGTTCTTTTGTGTGTATGCAACAACAATAATAGCTCTCATAAATGCTCTAATGTGATATGCTTGGTCCACTTGTAGTTCTTACAAATGTTAGCTCTCATATAGTTTGCTTCTGTTTCACATGTCTTTCTGTGTGTGATCTGCAGTATCTTATTGGTATACTTTTCTACGTAGTTGCAATCTTTTGACTTGTGTTTTTAATTTTGTTTTCAATAATAATATATGCAGGGTGATCAAAATTCTCCTGGTATCATACCATTGGCAATAAAGGATGTTTTCAGCATGATCCAAGATGTAAGCTTTCTTGCCAATTTAGTAACTATTGATTTTTTAAATTACATAGGTGCTACCGTTGTTTATTATATCATGTTCAATGAAGTACACAGGATGTCTCTACCCTTTTGACACAATTGCCATCTCTCTCTTTCTGTGTGTTAAGTGTGTGCATCACTCTCCCTTTCCCGTTTGTTTGGCCATCTTTTTGCTCGTTTTTGTTATTACTTATTTATTACAAGGATACTTGAGCTCTATGTCCTGATTGGTAATTATTTATTTCTGCTTCAACTTGACATGATTGGAAGCATCGCATCCCAGCTATTTCTAATTGAACTTTTGCTGCAGACTCCAGGAAGAGAATTCTTACTCCGAGTGTCATATCTAGAAATATACAACGAGGTAATAACTGAACATTGTTTGCCAAATGATGTTTACAATGAACATGCTCTAGTCTATTTTTCCCTTTGATGACCATTATTTGACACGGATTGTTACATTGTTGCATGCATATTGTGTTTGTGTGTGCACATATTTCCCAAATATTTGATTTAATGGGTATATGGTGGTTGGTTCTGCTTTGTTTCAGGTGATAAATGATTTGCTTGACCCAACTGGTCAAAATTTACGAGTCAGAGAAGATTCACAGGTTTCTCTCTATACTCTTGTCTTGATTGATACCTTATTACTGTTGTTTTTCCATCTATTTTTTTTTTATCTTGTGATCATGGGTTTCTTACTCTGTTTTCATTGTAATAGAGTATATGCGCTTTTGCATGATCAGAATTGATCTTTTAATTTATCACAGTCCACTGCTTTCATAAAAATACTCAGTTTCATGTTAAAATAACGAGTTAGAATTTGAAGAGTATCTTGAAAATTAGTGTTGATTTAGAAGGTGGGAATACTATTATTTAGTTATGTCTAATTGTGGTTATATTCAATTATTGATGTTAAGGGAACTTATGTTGAGGGTATAAAGGAAGAAGTTGTTCTATCTCCTGGACACGCCCTTTCTTTTATTGCTGCTGGAGAAGGTACTTGCATTGATAATGATAGTTATACATTTCCTCCCAATTGTTTTTTAATAAAATATAATATTATTCATGGATAATGGTTGTCTGCGAAATGTTTTTAAGTAAGTTTGTTTCTTTTTTGTGCAGAGCATCGCCATGTTGGATCAAATAATTTTAATCTTTTTAGCAGCAGGAGTCACACAATATTCACACTGGTAAACATGCTTGATATGACACTGTTAAAATTGTTATCCAACAGATCCCCTTCATTTTTAATTGTATAACGGAAATTATCTATTACATCCCAAGGCAGTAAGTTTTCAAATGTCTAAGCAGATTACTGCACTTTTATACACCTATGTTTGTTGGAGCTGATTCATGATTGAAAGGCCAAAGTGTTTACTCATTTCTCAAATAATGTATTTTGGCTTTCTGTCATGAATCAAGCCTCATCAATGCATCAAAATATATTTCTAATTTATTTTGTTTTAATATGAAAATCTAAGTTGTCGTCATTTAATATATTTACAGATGATTGAAAGCAGTGCCCATGGTGATGAGTATGATGGAGTGATCTTCTCCCAGCTTGTATGTAAAAATTATTACTTATGACTTCACCGAAATTTCCATATTTATATGAGTTGGATCACTATTTTCATTTTGTGTTTGCTTATTTCTTCGTTCAGAACTTGATTGATTTGGCTGGATCTGAAAGTTCGAAAACTGAAACAACTGGATTAAGAAGAAAAGAAGGATCTTACATCAACAAAAGTCTTCTGACACTTGGAACAGTAGGTGTCATTCAACGTCTATATTTTTGCTACGGAGAAGATTTGTCATGTCTTTCTATAGCACCTGAGACCACCATTTTTAATTTCTATTTTTTATCTAGTGAAAAGTATTACTATGACATTTTTTTTGTACATGACACGGTAGTTTCCAGATCATGCAATATTTTTTGGGTAGAAATATATTTATAACTGTCTGAAAATAATGTATGTCATATCTTTTTTTTTTTTTTTGGGTAAGCAAGCAGGCAGAAATAACTGTATCTCATATTTAGTTCTGTTAAATGTTGAGGAAACATTTATCTATCATGCTGGACTATCTTTCAAATAACAGTCTTTTTTATGTGTGTGGGAGCTGATCGAATTGCATGTTGATTTATTTTTTGTTTTCCCTCTCAGGGAGGGCACACATTAATGTCTTGATTTTGTGATTTCAATGAAGGTTATAGGAAAGTTGAGTGAGGGAAAGGCATCTCATGTTCCGTATCGAGATTCAAAGCTAACCCGCCTCTTGCAATCTTCTCTTAGTGGGCATGGCCATGTTTCAGTAAGTTTGGAATTCCATAGCATTTTCAATAATTTGATTGCTCAACAGTAACTTTTGCCGTCTCTTTTAACTATGTATTATTCTAGATTGCGATTCTATTTTAATATGCTACTTAAGTAAGGCATTACTATAGCTATTCAGTTTCTCATGTATGGATTTATTGGAACAGAATGTGTTAGGCTGTCTGCACATGAGTTTCTTATTAACATTTGCTGTAACATGAAAATTTCAGCTTATATGCACTATAACTCCAGCGTCCAGCAATATGGAGGAAACTCATAATACTTTGAAGTTTGCCAGCAGGGCGAAACGAGTAGAAATATATGCGTCGCGAAATAAGGTCAACTCAAACTATTAATTATCTATACAATTGCATGCCTATAAGGATATACTTGAGATTTCTGATTCTCGGTGGATTTACTTGTTGCAGATTATTGATGAAAAGTCTCTAATTAAGAAATACCAGAGAGAAATTTCTGTTCTAAAACTAGAACTTGATCAAGTAAAGAAGGGAATGCTAGTTGGTGTCAGTCATGAGGAGATTATGACCTTAAAGCAGAAGGTTTTTAGCTTCATCTGGTGTTCATTTCATGTTGTGATTGTTAAAAAGGCTTTTGTGACTGTCTAACCATATTTTCTTATATATTGTGCTGTTATATGAGTAGTTGGAAGAAGGTCAAGTGAAAATGCAATCAAGATTGGAAGAAGAGGAAGATGCCAAGGCTGCTCTTATGAGTAGGATTCAGAGGCTAACTAAACTCATTCTGGTTTCCTCAAAGAATACAATTCCTGGATATCTTACTGATGTTCCCAACCACCAGCGAAGTCACTCTTTTGGCGAGGAAGAAGTGAGCTACTCTTTAAATTAACTAGTGTAGATTGTGTTATACTTTTTTTCTTCCTCCCCATTTTGGGAGTGCTAGTACTTTGGAGAGACTTGGCACAAATGTTAAAGTTGCCTCCGTGTAATTAGGAAGTTAAAGGTTCGAGCTGTCAAGTTTAAGTTGTTTATGATAAATTTGGTTTAGGTACAACCTTTTCCCTGTATTTCTCCTTGGCTTCAGAGTTTTACATTATCAGGTTGCCAACCTCTCCATGCAGAACCTTTATTGCGTGGAAGTTCTAGTGCCCTCAACTTCTTACTCTGATTTGCAGTAAAACTAGTTTAGCATATTAGGTTTCTCTTCATATTCTAAATTTTCATGGCCAATAAATTTCATGTTATCACCTGCTGGGCTCCAATTGAGTTTTAATCGGGACTACCATGCAGTGGTTTGTGTTCTTCTGTCACTGATTTAGTACAGTGATATAAACCATTCTGCTGGGGAAATGCTTGAAGTCCAGAGGTTTTGTTTTTTTTGTTTTGTTTTTATAGAGAAAGGTAGTAGTTAATTACTCAGGGAGAGGGGGAGAATGTTAGTATTAGGGATTGAACCCTAGAACTCCTTCGGGGTGCCAATCCAAACTACTGTGCTAGGGGATTTCAATTGAATCATTCTATGGCGTACTTTTTAACAGTTACACTTTTAAGTTGAGTTGGATTTTGACTGCTCTATTGCTAAACTATCTATTTTCTTAAATATATTATTGCATAGCTGAATAATGTCTTTTGTCCAGATGATCTTTCTTTATGCGTCTTTCTTTATGGAAGTAGTACAAAATTTATAAAATATTTATATCCTTTTTATTTTTCCAGAAACTTGATGCATTTCGTGATGGTATGTTGGTTGAAAATGAGAGTAAAAAAGACGCCTCTGCAGTGTCATCACACCTGTTTCATGATGGTAGACATAAAAGATCATCAAGTAGATGGAATGATGAATTTTCCCCAACTAGCAGTAGTGTCACTGAATTAACACAAGCTGGTGAACTGATAAGCAAAGCAAAGCTGGCATCGGTAAATTCAATCTCTCTCTCTCTCTCTCTCTCTAACAATATTGTTACTTTTCAATCTTAATTTCACGTCACTTGTCTCAAATCTCAATTTTTTAAAAAATAATTGTAATCACAATAAAGCTTTCAAAGTGCGTGAGTGGACAACTGTATTTATATTGGGGTCAGTCTGTAGTCTGGTTTTTAAATTGGCTACTTAACTGTTTATCAAGGGTCAAGTTGGCATTTGCCTTCTAATTATGATGTCAATACCCTTAGCAATGACCTTGGATTGTTTAATGATAGATTATTGGCAAGTGTACCAAATACTATCGAAGTAGTAAAAATATCGTTCCACAAGGACTGGTTTTAATCTCAATAATTCAATTACGTTATTCAAAAGGATGTATAAAGTTCTTTTAATTTGCCGCGAGGCAATTGGTTTGGTTTGATTTGTTGAAATCAAGTAACTTCAAATAAAGATTGATTAAGAAATATATGGAGAGAGATGAGATCGGGTCTGTCGAATCCTCTAGTGTTTCCCTAATTGGTATACTTCACCTATTCTTATGAATGATTCTCTAGTTCACGATAATTAACAAAATAGTCCTAATCAATCCCTTGAGTTAGGACCCTCTTCTCAAACTACAGCCCCTAATTCCTTAGGTGGTCTAGTAATCTTTGAAGGTTTATAGCACGTTAACCTAATATCACTAATAAACGATTATCCATTCCTAGACTAACCATGTTTATTAGAACAATTCAATTAGGTCTAAGTCGAAAGCTAGGGTCAGTAGTCACTCGTTCTCACTAAATCAGATTTATATGTGATCAGGATATAAAAAGCATTAAGAACAATTGAATTGAATAAAAACTAGATTGTCATTCATAATAAATAGAGTTTCACAGCAACATGAATCAATTAGGGTTACACAGATTCATCTCAGACCTAATCTCTGAGAGATTAGCTACTCATAATCGAGTTTACGAATAGCATAATCAATGAAATAATTAAAACATACATGAACTGAATAAAGGATGAGGAAATCGCCCTTCAAGCAGTCTTCAGGTCTCAAAATCGCACTTTTGGTCCCCAAAATCGTAACCCTTGTTTCTGGCACTGACTTATGGTTAAATAGGAAATATTTTCTGATCGAAAAATTGCGTCGCGCCTGTGTCCAATCGTGTCACGATTTTATAACAACCTAGAGTCCTTCGAGATCCTTCTTCACAATCGTGACACGCCTCCCTGCCTATAAAATCGCGTCACGATGTAAGCAATCGCGCCACGTTTTGTTGCTTCAAGCTCTTAGTTGTTTTCTCGCTTTTTAACGCCTCTGGACCATTCATATTGCTCTGAACTCTATCAAATTTCTCAAAATAAGTCCTAAAAATTACGTAATGACAGCATGTCATCAGGAATCATGTAATCATTTATTTTTGACTTGTAGTCTCTTTGGTCATATTTGGCAACTGGTTAGGAATTGGTTTTGCGTCAATTCAGCGAATCCTGCTAACATTCTCGATCATTTTTATCAGTTTGGTACTTCTTCAGGTTATGTTAAATCAAGGTGCTCTTTCATGCATTTGATTTGGTTTGCTAGCTCTTTTCTGATTTGGAAGGAAATAATGATTGTCTTTTTCGTGGTATAGAAAATTCTCCTATTCACCTTGTGGAGAGTATTAAGCTTCTTTCATTTTGGTGGTATAAAGGGAGTCACGGTGCTTTTCATTACAGTTTTCATAATTGGTGTCAAAACCATTTTCTTTGTTTGGGTGTTGGCTAACTTGTGATCGACTTTGTTCACATTGTGTTGTATTTTTTGGCTCTCTTCTCTAGCACATCTTGTGTTGGGTAAATAGTTAGTTGTTAGTAATAAATCTCATTTTGATTTCTTAAAAAAAAAAATGGTTAATCGCTTTAAACACACTTTTGGTCTCCCTAACTTTTTTTTATACCAGGTTAATTGTGAGTAGTGGTAATTTGATTGGCCGAGGTTTAAATTTAAAGCGCAAGTTTTGACCCACTTTTGCAAGACAATACTCAGACAAAACAAGGCAAATCAGGGTTTCCACAATTTCTCACCCACGATCCTAATTTCATTCCACTCAAGAAAATGTAAGTCTCTCTCTATATCTCAATCAAGCCCTAAATCCAATCTCTCCGCCATGTCGAGGTGGTGGTAGGACTTTGAATATTTGCGGAGAATTATAAGTTATTGAACTTTATATTAAAGGTTAAATATGTTTTTGGTCTCTATAAATATATCAATTTTTAGTCCTTCTAAAATTTTGGTTAGAATTTTAATCCCCCTAAAGTTTTTCATCACCACTTTTGATCTCCACTTTTATTCAACTCATATTTAGTCTTCATATATTTTTAATGAAATTTACCAAAAATAAGTATAATATTATGACAATCTCTCCAAAAAAATTGAATTTTTTAACAAAACATGATTAAATATAAATTTTTATCCTTTTATTTAATGCTTAAAAATTCATATTCAATGGAGAAAGTTTAAGCGAAAAATAAAATGAAACAAAGGAAGCAAAGGCTGACATGTCAATATTATTCCACAAACCAATCGAGTTACCTGAGCTAATATTTCAAATATCACATGACATAGATAATTTTTTTTTTCTTTCAATTTTTATCAAATAGACCTCACATGACGAGAAATTGAATTTATGTCTCTAAGCACTCTTGCTCTTGCTATCAATAAATTAAACAGGCCCACCCATGATTGGAATGGATGAGTTCCCAGCATAGTTGCATAGCACGAACACTGTTCACAATTCACATTTTATCAAAAACATAATCAATTATTTATATTTACTCCTAATGATAATATAATTGTGCAATTTGTGTCTCCAAGGGTGATTTGGATTCCTAAGTATAAGTGTTGGTATGATCAGATCACTTAATCAATTGGTCCTCCTAATTTAATTTTCGTAATCATCAAAGATCTGAGATTTATTTTTGTATACAAAACATCAAGGATCTAGCTTCTAAGTCAACACTTAGTAAAGCTAATATGACATGTTAGGGTAAAGGCTATGGTAGGTGACCTCTTTAGGTCTCCCACCATAGGAGACTTCACTTGTTTTTTTGTTGTTGTTTGTAAAGTGGATAACAACCACCGGATGTACTTGATATATTTTGAAGACCATGGTATTATCATACTCTCTTAATAACAGATTTTTTCCACTATGTTCCATCATCCTTCTTTCTCCCCCTCCGTGTCTGCTTACTCGTCGCCACCACCACCACCAACAACAACAAACTCTCAAATGTGATGTGTTAGTTACAAATTTTTGGTTAGAATAAAATAAAAAATTGGGGATGGAAGGTTGGGTATGAGTTACAAAGCCACACATGGATTTTTAAAATGATTAGAAATTTTTTATTTAGCGACAGAATTTTCAGTATCTAAGTAATGAAAATCGGTCGCTAATAGGTCAACAACAAAACAGTGACTAATTATTCAGTCGCTGGAGTAAAACTCGGTCTCTAAATCACTAAGCAACAGAATTAATGACCGAACATTCAGTCGCTAAGCTATAAAATATTAAAAATTGGTGATTTTTTCGGTTGATACGTATTTAGCCACACTTGAAATGTATTCCTAGATATGTCCCTGAATTCAAGCAGCAACTAGAATATGTGAGGAGCTTTCCTCAATATTCAATCAGAGCTTCTTTCTATTATGGAAATTATGATAATCTAAATGAGCCACCACAGTTTGATCTTCATTTTGTAGCTAATGTTTGGGATACTGTAATGTTCACCAATCTAGCAATTAATATTAAACAAGAAAAAGGAAAAGAAACATCAATGTATGGTTTTAGGACAAAAATTAATTTCGATTAAAACTATTATGTAAAATTGATCTAGATAAAATGATGTCTGTTTAAATATATTCATGTAAAAATACATTCAATAATAAATTTGAGTTTGAAAAGCAATTTTAGAAATAAAATTCCGTTAGCAAAACAAGACAAAGTCAATTCTAACAAAGATGAGACAGACATATTGCAATGCATCCTACAACTTTAAAATAAATTTTAACCCCCTCAAAAATGAAATCAAACACACGCTGCATTCATATATGAGAGTTAAACAAAATATAATTTTAAATTAAAATTAATTAGATATGAATCGGGGTTCGAAGAAGGGGAATGAGTCCTCGACCCACTAATCAATTTCAATCAATATAATTGAAACATGTTAAAATCAACTTTACAAATATAAAATCATTGATAATGTTGGATGTTATTTTTCTTTCGAACCATCATTAACTGTTTGTAATATTTTTTTAGCTAAGCACGTCTTCTGCTTATAATATATTAGTTTTATTATTTTTGCTGTTAAAAAAAACATTATGAATATAAAATCAGTTTTTGATTTCTCCAACTTGACTCATAAATGTGATGCCTCTCAACTAAAATGGTTCGCCACATCTAGGTAGTGCTACTTCTCTTAGATGCAACCCTAGTTCGTACACAAGTTTGGTTTACCACACAACTTTAATTGGTCTTGTTAATAAGTACACTAGAACCTATAATTAGTTATGTATAGTTGGAATTTGAAACTCTACGAGCTGTCAATATTAACTAAAAAAATTAATAAATTTTAATTTACATTGTACTCCATCCATCCCAATTTAACTGAGTTAGTTGAGCTTTTTACAATGATTAAGAAAAATGTATAAATAAAAGAGAGAGAAAAATCATTTTGAGTGTCTTTATCAAGTATTGGTGGATTCTTCTTTATCATAAATGTAAAGTAGAATATATTGAATTGAGAGTGGTGAAAGTAGTATTAATTAGAGTTATAATTGAAAAAAAGTAATTAATGTTGTATTGAAAACTGAAATGGGTCAAAATTTATGGGATAATATTTTTTTTTACAAATGAGTCAATTATTACGGGAGGAGGGAGTACAATTTTTTTATATAGAAATGGAAATATTTACACATGCACACTATCATCTACGATTATAACTAGTTGATTAATGACCATATATAGTATTAGATTTAGAGTGATGTATCATGTTTTTACATAAACATTACTAATAAATAAAATTTAGGAAAGGTTAATTTGTGTCCTTAAGGCACAAGTTTAGAAGTCAAATGTAGAAAGTTGTTTTTGAAAATTGTGCATTCAATGTCTTGAAAAATTAAAAATTTATTTTTTCAATACGACATTTATGTTTTTATTCTTTTTTTTAGATCTTTAACTTGTGCCCTGACCCATAAAATTTAAATGGGTCTTGCTAACCAGTGTCCTGGAGGTATTGGTTAAGGAATCTAAAAGTAGAAAAATTGTCTTGGAAATATAAACTTTTATTTTTGACTAACTAATTATTACACCACTTTTTAATAAAATTTTATCTCTTTTAACTGCTTAACCAATGCCCCGGAGACATTGGTTAACATTCTCCAATTTAAATTCATAAAATATTTTGACTAAGATAAAATTTATAACATGAGAGTGAGTAGATCAAAAAGAGTAAACTTGTGAGAGTGAGTGGGGAAAGATGAGAAAAGAAGAAAAAGAGGGAACAAAATTTACTGCAGGCCACCATCAAGCAATTATCCAAACAGTGACATTTTTTAAAGTTCCAAATAATGACATAGGAACATGAAAAAGGAAGTAATATTGACCTTGTTCGTATTTAGCAGTTAGGACTAGGATTCATTGGTTGAAAGGGAATGGTTTCTTTCCTTCTTTCTCACACTCCTAGTTTCATTTCAACATTTTTTTGGGAAGGAGGGATATAGATGAGTTGCGATAACACACTCTTTAATACACAATTTCAAGAAAACATATTTTCTTTTAATGATTTTTGAACATTCATTTGTGACAACTTTCTTTTATATACTCACATTATTTTTGTACTTTATCTTTTTATTATTTTGATTTTCGTATAACACATATTTTTTCTTTATAAATTATGGTTGTTTATCAACCAAATAGTTGTTCGATTAACATTCCTCTTAAAATTAACATAAACTAACAAAATCAAACGAGTCTCATCTAAATTTTATAGGATCCAGATGAATTTTGATCAATCAATAATAATGGGTTGAAAACATTATTCATAACAGAAAATATTTAAGCAAATAAAAGTAGGACCCACAAGACCACAAACTTTAGGTGACTCTCTTTTGATTAACTTGCATGCATCAATGAATGACTCAAAAAAGTTACTACTACCCTTACTTATTACTCCTCGGGAAGGTGATTTGTGTCTGTCCCGTCTCTATTATGATCATGATTCCTGTAAGGCCCCCACCCTATAATCAAAAGCCTGACAACCACAGCCCTAAACACACACCTTTCTTTGACGCCGTTAACGTTCCTATCAATAATCCAAATAGGTCGTTTTCACGTCTGCATGTATATTTCTCTTTCTTTTAATATTGTTACCCAACGATTTTACCAATCACTATATCACAAATTTCGTTATCCAAACAACACAACAACTTCTTTTTAACCAAACATCTCATTATTATACTTTATCACACTGTGTCTTTTTTTATCTTTACTTTTAATTTAGTTACTGTTACTTTTTTTTTTGGTACCAAAATGCGAATAATTTAAGAGCTTTCTTAATCCACTACTGTTCCCCGAATTAAGTCATGTTCCTTATTTAGGAACAAAACCTCTCCACCTAGCTTCTTTCCCTACATAGTTCCACGTCATAGCTCTTCTTTTTTTTTTGAGCAAACGTCATAGCTCTTCTTAACAATAGAAAGTAATTAAAGATAATTTATTCTTTTCATCATAAAAAAATTATTCTCAAATTACTTTTATTTCTCTCATTTTTACTTATCATTTCAATCGATCCATTGAATTAATTCTCATTAAGAAAATGTTAACAAGTTTTATCTCTGTATTGCCGAAGTTTTGGTCGTGGTTTGTCGAAAGAGACATTAAATTTGTAGTAATCACATTATGATGTTTTATCTCTGTCTTTCATTCTCTTCTTCTCTCTCGTTCTGTATTGTGTGTATTTCTCTCTAAATTTTAGAGAGAATATCAAAATAAAGAAAAAAATAAAAAATTAATTTAAGAGTGAGAAAATATAAAAAAAATAGACATGAAATGGAGAATGAGAAAAGGAGAGGATCAAAGTCCAAAAAATATTAATGAGTGATCTAAATAATTTTATGCTTTATTTGTTTTTGTTTGAGGTGCTTAGAGTTTTTCCTCATCAAACTGTGTATAACTATTAGCATTGATTTATTTATTTTACAAAACTATTAGTATTAAATTACAACTTTGTATTAGCTAAAAAAATTGTGCTTAAATATATTTAATGATGAATTTTCATTTCTACAATAAATTAATAATATTAATAAAAAATAATTTTATTTTGTATCAAAAAATACAAGGACAATATTCAGAAAAAAATAAGGTTTAAATATGTAAATCATCGCTGTAAGTTTGCATGTTTTTGGTTTTTGTCCCAAGAACAACAAACAATCTTGAACAAAATTTAAAACTCAACAGATTCAAAATCTCAATACATGAATGTTCATTTGTATTTCAAATTGAACAACCCCAAGGCCAAAAAGGAGAAAATATTTTCCAGATTGCGAAAATTTGAGAACAAACATATTTTGATAATTTTTTGGCTTAAATACGTAAATCGTCCCTGTAAGTTCACGTGTTGTTGGTTTTCGTCGCTATATCTTTTTTTTGTTTTAAAACAACCCCTGTAAGTTATAAACGTTTTGCTTTTGGTCCTTGCCGTCATCATCAGTTACAAACATGCACATGTGGCAAACGGCGGCTGACGTGGCGACGTGTGACATGACAAAAGATGCTTATGTGTCGTTCCTCGATGATGAGTTAGAAAGTTAGAGGGACCAAAACCAAAAAATAAAATTCACAGAGGGACCAAAACCAAAAAACGAGAAGACAACAAATCCAAAAAAAAATCCAGAAAATTCTTCATCTTCTTCCTTCTATTTCTTCCTCATCATCTTTAACATCACTTTCATCAACATTAATTAAAATCTAGAGAAAAAAATCTAAAAACAACAATCATCAACAACAACATCACCATCATCTAATCACTACACCACCATCAACAAGTGAGAACAACACCCAATTTCATCATCAAAATCATTCAAATACTCAACATACATAAAATCATTCAAGAAATCCTCTTTAATCCAACACCTAGAATCCTAATTTCTGAGGTAAAATTCGAATTATTTATAGAACCAAAGCAAAAGCAAGCAAAGTAGAATGTCAAACACAAAAAATCAAAGCAAAATAACTCTTCGCCTCTCTCCTTCACCCATGCACGAATTCACTCTTGTTGGATTGGGGGAAACTGCTCTCACTACTATTCTCATTATATTTGCTAATTATTTGATATTTTAAGTATTTCCCTCTCTTAAAATAATTGATTACCCCCATTACATAAGAATTTATACCATAAAAAAAATTCTCATGAATTTTATAAAATCAAATGTGCAAATGTATTTGAGATTAAATATTGAATGTTTTTTTTCCACATACATAGAGATGTATTTTTCTAAGTTTATGAAAAGAAATAGCTGTTGTTTTATTTATACGGGTATATAGCCGTTAAAAATTTGTTTAAATATATTATATAAAATCTTGCCCCCGCAAGTCAAAATTTTTAGATCCATCCCTGCCTTCACCTATCATCATCTTCAATGACACCTATGTTTGAAACCCAAATATTTCAATTCATTTGTTTCTTTTAAGGTATCAATTTATATTTTTTTTCAAAAAAATTAGCCCTAAATATGTAAATCATCTATGTAAGTTCGCGTGCTTTTGGTTTTTATCCCGAAATCTTTTTTTGTTCTAAAACAACCCCTGTAAGTTATAAACATTCTGCTTTTGGTCCTTGTCGTCATCTTCTGTTACAAAAATACATACGCGACAAACAACGGCTGACGTGGCAAATGATGCTTATGTGTCGTTTCCCAATGCTGACTCAGAAAGTTAGAAGGACCAAAACTAAAATACAAAATTCGCAAAGGGACCAAAACAAAAAAAAACGAAAAGACAACAAATCTAGAAAAGAAATCCAGAAAATTCTTCATCTTCTTCCTTCTATTTCTTCATCATCTTTAACACCACCTTCATCAACATTCATAAAAATCCAGAATTTTTTTAAAAATAACAACCTTCAACAACATCATCATCATCATCTAATCACTGCACCACCATCATCAACAACACTTAATCTCATCATCAAAATCATTCAAAAATTCAACATACATAAATATCATGAGACACATGCATGAAGAACAAATGCTGGTTTTACTCAGTGAAACAAACAAAGAACGACAAAGAGAGGACAATAACACTTGTCCATAGAATGAGGAAGTTTTATTGCAACCAGATCTCTATGTGTATAAGGCTCGCCTAGAAAAAGAGATTAACTTTGCTAACAACCAAATACAAGGCCAAATTCATAATCAAAATTAGTACAACAACAATTTCCAGGGTGGTAACAGCCCTAACCATGCAAAACCACAATACCATTATCAACCATACCACTATCAACCATACCACCAAAATCATCAGGAAGATCAGACACAAAAAACCAATGATACACTATAACAATTTATGTAAATGTCAATCAACATATAGAAAATCATTGAGGTAATATTTAATATTACGGATGCACTTAAATCTTACAACCGGCTATGATTTTTCTCTTTCTCTAGGGTTTCTATTTTAGCATACTAACATTATGAGCCTATATTTTATATGAACCATTATTTACACTTGAATAGAAGGCAAGCGGGCAACAAACTACTTTTATTTTTAAAGTGATTGAACTTGGGTTAAGACTCAAGAGAATACGAGAAAACTTTGAACTAATTTATTTGCTTAAAATTATCTTAATATGTCTATAGTTTTCATTAGAGATATATACATGCAAACAAACCTATTAGTCTTGATAAACTTTTTTGTCAGTCTAAGTCTAACTTAAAAAATGAACATGCTAACTCTTTTACCATTCACGTATATTGTATAATAAGTCAATAAAAATTTAATATCCCTAAAAAATGTTATAAAGTAAAACTATATACTTTAGTAGTCGGTATTACATTCCTTTGTATGTCAAAAATACTATTTTTTATTTAACACTTATTTTATTTTCCTTAAACAGTAGGAGTGCAGTACACTATACATAATTTCCTCAGAAAAATTACAGGGATGTGGCCCAAGAATCACATGCAAATCATTTTTTTTAGCTAGAAGGAGGACCTCTCTCAATAACAAGCAGTTGTTCCTAGTCACGTGCCTATTGAATGTATACATTTAAGGCTTTTGGGGTCCCAAACTCTACCTCTGAGCTGCAGATGTATTTTAAAATTAGTATAATAAATTACTTCCCAGTGTGGAAATGAATCCCAAAAGAATAATATCCCACTTCAGGAGAGTTTGTAGTTTTATGCATTTTTTATGCAAATAATATAAAATAGAACTGTGTTCTCAGCAATTTTACACTAATAAAAACAATATTTTAATTTTACAAAGTTAAATGTACAATTTTTTAGATGAATATTTTTTATTGATTCATTAACATGTGACTTTGAAAGCACATGTTAACATTTTTTTATTAATTTTATTTTGAAAGAACATTTGTTTGTTTAAGAAAAATGCGGGTATGATAGAAAACCATGCACGATAACTTGCGAATGAATTGTTTCCCTTGGATTTTCATCTTTCCTTTAACTAATTCATTTCTCTCTCCCCAGATTTTGCTCTCCTGCGCATGATTTCCACTATTTACGGTCGTTGGCTTTCGTTTCGTACCATAAAGCACTTCTGTTATTCGTAATAAATGTTGTATGAGAAAATTAAAGATATTTCTATACTCCCAGCGTCACACAAGTATTAAAGGGTATTCTTTGAATAATTTCAATCATATTTGTTGTTTTTTCCTGACAAAATTTCAACCATATGAAACTTTGATTAATCTTTTTCTTATATGTTTTCTCCACCATAAGTAATTTTGTTCAAAATATATCACATTAAATGTAGATAGCTTTCTCAATTGAAATTTAAATAGCGTTTTACTTTTTCCACTCTACTGTCTTCTCGCGCGTCTTGCAAAAATTTCAAAAATACCCCTGTCACGGATTACGTTTTCAGAACGTTAGTGTTTCCAGAAAATAAAATCCGAACGCATACGCAATGAAATTTTGTGTTTTTTTTTTATGTCAAGGGTCTCTGTTGACCGTTATATGACCCCCCGCATAAGCTGCAATGCAATTGCAGGGGTCTTATGAGCGGTCAACAATGACCATGACACCACAGACACTCCTAAAAACTATCTAAAAAACTAATTTTTTTTAAAGAAAATGTAAGAAAGGAGGTGAAGAAGAATGAAGGAAAATGTTGAAGATCTAAACCTTTTTATAGCCTAAATTAAGTCCTAGGTCATTTGGAAGTAAAGGAAAACGTGTTTTTCATCAAAACCGTCCAAAAAAACGCATTAAAACTCCACTAACCGGCCAAACCTTTGGTGAAACGTCACCATCCAAAATGTTACTGAGGTGTTCCAGATTTTATAATCCGGAATGCATGAAGTTTGTCCGGATTATAAAATCCGAACTGCATCAGAACCTGTATTTGGAGCGTTTTCGTGGCGAATGGCTTGGAAAAAATAGAACAAAGGTACATAACATAAAAAGAAGCAACATAAGACAAATAAAAAGTTAAAAAAAATCATAATAACATAAATGATGAAAGTGTAAATGATGAACATCTTTGACGTACATTAAAACATAATGCAACAACTTAATTCAACAACACATAACTAACACATAATTAAAACAACATAAAACACGCGATTAATTAAAACATAGCACATTATCACAGATCATCTAAACTAATTTCTTCGTCTGGTGGTTCCAAGAGTGCCCTGATCTCTTCGTAGTTCCTGGGCCGGATTAAACTTTTTAGAATTTGTTCAGCAGATCTAACCAACGAAGCGTCCAACTCGATCGGTCCTCGAGTACTGTGCTGACCAAAGACAGAGAACATGGTCCTCACGCCGTCGTCGTTCGTAAGTTTCATCCGGCTGAAGCGAAGAGATCCGGCTGAGTCGAACAATGGACATCGATATTCAACACCGACCACCCTCCTCGTGTCTCTGTCGTTGAGTTGATGGTTGATTTGATCCAGCTCATCCTTCAGCCCGGAGAGGGTGACATCGTTGCGAATCCTAAACAGATGGTGTGGTGTTCGACCGTTGTAGTAGACTGCCGCTATCTTGGTGTTTGGATCAAAGCTAGGGAGTTCCATGATTTTTTTCTGGTGTATTTTACTTGTAATGAAAACAGAGACCCCTATTTATAGAGGTATCTGGGCGTTGTGGACCACAAAAATTGTCGGTGCAATGTAGATCACACAAAAGAATCCAATGCTGAAGCAATCCGGATTATAAAATCCGAACCATCCATCACCCTACTGAAAAAGGCAAGTTTCGCGTAGATACACCTCAGTATCGTATTTTTCTGGATTATATAATCCAGAAACCATGATGCATTCCGGATTATATAATCCGAACTACACCAGACCATTTTGGCTGGTGGTCTGCACCACAAAGAAAACATTTTGCAAACGTTTTGGACAGTGGTCAAGTCAAAAAACGTGTTTTTTGACTGTAACTATGGTTTCCCACCTTTTTTTTACGCTCCCTCCCCTATAAATATGCTTCATTTCCCTAAAAAAATTTACACCTTCTTTCTCCTTTTCTCCTATTCCTTCTACAACGATGTGTTTCCATCGTTGGCCTTTCATAGAAAGAGGCCTCTTTGGAAATCCATCAGGGGTCATATGATCGGTTAATAGGGAAGGGTCAGTCTGGGTGTGAGGTTGGTCTGTCTGGGTGTAAGTTTGACATCTCTTGCTCCCTAGAGGCCCCTATGCCCCTCTGTCTCCCCACCAACAGTGAAGCTACTGGTATGTCCTCTCAGCCGAAGCCACTGGTATAGCTTATCCCCCCTAGAAATAGTTTTAGGTTCTTATGTAAAAAGCTTAAAAAACTTCAACATTATTGCAATGTATTATTCAAATATCAATGAAATGAGTTGTTTTTATCTTTTTGTCTTTTTATTTTTGTTCTATATGTTTTTTTGCATTTATTTACGAATCTCAAAGCTTAAAAATGAAAAAGTTCTGAAAAAAGGCCACTCCGGATTTTAAATTCCGGATATATCTGGTAAATTATAACAATTCAATCCGGAAAACGAAATCCGGACCAGGGGTAATTTTGGAAAAAAAATAGGACGCGCGAGGAAAGTCATAGGGTGGGAAAAGTAAAATCCATTTAAATATTAGTTCATATGTGAAAGTCTAGCTTTTTCATTAGACCCAACCCAACTAGTAAAACTTTATGGCTATTACTTTTTCCACTCTATGGCTATGGCAGTCTCACGCACCTTGAAAAATTTCTAAAAACTAGACATTTACCCGTACAACGCACGGGGTTGCACATGCAATGTTTGTAGAGTTATTCCTAACCGTAGATATACTTTAAACATAGAGTTTTTTTTAATATATTGGTAGGAATGTCTATGATATTAGTTGTGAGTTCAATTTATAAAGTGTGTGATGAACGGATACATTTTTTTTTTTGTATTATTTTTGGTAATTATAATTTTTTCTGGCGATTGTTGGTAATTTATAGAAGTGAATTGAATAGTATAAGATGGGAGAAAGAAAATCAGAACCATAGATTTATAAAGGATGGGGAGCAAACATGTTAAAGTCTAGCACTATGGTAGTTAATGAACATGTAGCTTTATTACTTATGCTTTTATGGTATGCACTTTATCCCATTTAATGAAAAATATATCTACATCAATACTGAAATGTACAAATTAGATTAAGAATGAAAATTTGCTTGCAATTGATTATATAGAACACTTTCTGCTTTTATAATCGATCTAGGGATAAAATAGTGTAGTAGTTATGAAACTCTAAAATGCAAGCATGAGTCGGTAGCGTCAATTTAAATATTTGCAATCTTCTGAATTTTGTTGCAAGCATGTAGTAGTTATGATGTTTGGGTATCCTCAACATTATTTAAAGGAATGGCATCAACATCAATTGCAGCCCTCTTTCCGCTTGATTTCTTAGTGTAGCATGAACTTGGCTATTTGAATTAAAACACTCATTTCTAACAACCACGATCAAAACAATTAGAACAGATTAAAATGCACTCAAAATTGAAAATTGTAAATTGAAACAGTTTGATCTTTGAATCCAATACCAATTGCATACGAATAAGAAAAATGCGCAATACTTGAATAAAAAATTGAAAATTAGAAGAAAAATGCCAAATGTTTTTTTTAACGGTTGCACTTTCAGTTTTTTTTTGGTAGTGTAGAATATAATGATATCTTGCAGCCTTATTTAAACGCACAAAACAAAATTTTCATAAAAAAAATATGCAAAGTGGAGAAGAAGAAAGATAAAATAGTGAAATTAAAGTAGAAGAACAACAAAACTTCTTAAATAAAAGAAGGTAAAAGATGGAATTTGTATACTGTCATGTCAAAGATTATCCTGGACATGATTTTCGCCATTATTTCCATCTTCCTTTTTTATCTTTCCCTTGAATTACAACCCTCTTTCATCTTTCCTTTAATTACAATTATGAGGATGCAATTTATATAGACAAATCCTGATTTTTTTTTAAAATTAAACACAATAATCAACCATTGTCTCTCTATGCACGATCAAACACTTCCATTCAAGTCCCTTTATACAAATACAAACACCTAATCACATAAACATAATACTTGTTACACAGGTGACTACTATATGAGTATGATTTTTATACACAAATATGGCAAAACAATACGTGAAAAATTTAGTTTTAGCCAAAAATAGAAAGAGAAAAAACATCTTAAAAAGAAACAAAGTATTTTAAAATTTGTAGCATACCTCATTCCATTGTATTGGTTTCCTGTTCAATGTTACCTTTCCAAATCCATTCCTCAATTTTGAAATTGTGTTTTCACTTTTGTTGATTTTGGTATATCTCTAAATTGAAAATGAAAAATTAGAGATCAATAATGAAATGTACAAACAAAAGCTGGAAATGAAAATGGCAAACCTCATCCCATGTATTAATCATGAATATTTTGTTGATTTTGGTAAATCTCTAAATTGAAAATGAAAAATTAGTGATCAATGATGAAATGTATACACAAAAGCATGAAATGAAAATGGCAAACCTCATTCCAGGCAGGAATCATGAATATTGTTGAAAGTTTAAGTGTTGAGTGAGAAATCATGAGAATGAGAAAGTATGAGATACTATCAATGGAAAGGAAAAGAAGAAGTAGTGTTTTTAAAGAAGAAAAATGGTGCATTGCTCATCTTCCATGGTCACAAGATTAAATCAATAATGTTTGGACACACACATAAAAAGATTCATCTCAAAATATGCAAGCATCTTTTTTTTATCAATTTCCTCCTTATTATTAAAAAAATACTTTTTTATGTGTGTATGACCAAACACTATTTCTTTGGTGTGACCATATTAGAATTTCTCTATGTATAACACCAATAGAAAGTAATGGATTAATGAAGAAAAATTTGCACAATTACTTGATCATTTTATGTTCCTATATCTCTATTTTTTTTATTTAATTAAGTGCAAATAATTATGGAACGTGGTTTGGTTTGTATGTGGGTATGGTTTGTTTCCTATTTTCTAATTAAATTTCAAACTTTTAATTTAATTGGGAGGAAAATATCTTGAGAAGATACATATGAAACGTGGGTGTGGACCACACCGTTTGGTTAGTACATGGGTATAGTTAGCTATTTTCTTGACCAGTACCTCATTATATAGAGTTAGTTTCATATTTTTTTTAATTCAATTTCAAATTTTTAATATGGTTATTTTTATCCATTACTTTTAATTTCATTTTTTTAAATTTAATTAATAGAATTTATAGGAGTGTTTTGGTGGGAAAATTTGGAGGGAAAAAAATGATTAGAGAACTTGCAAAAACTTTAAAGAGGGGGGTTGCGCCAAGGCGACCCGCTCTCGCCGTTTCTCTTCTTGCTGGCTGTTGAGGGGTTGAAAGTAATGATGAAGTCGATGGTGGAAAATAATCTATTTATAGGATATGGGGTGGGTAGCGCAAACTTATATGTGGTATCCCACCTTCCGTTTGCCGACGACACACTATTAGTAGGTGTCAAGAGTTGGACCAATGTGCGTGCATTACAGGCGGTTTTGACATTGTTTGCGGCGATGTTAGGTTTAAAAGTGAACTTTCACAAGAGTCTGTTGGTGGGAATTAATATTGCGGGTTCGTGGTTGAATGAGGCAACGTCTATTTTGAATTGTAAGGTTGGTAAGGCTCTGTTTCTGTATCTGGGTCTTCCGATAGGTGGTGATCCTAGGAGACTGGCATTCTGGGAACCCGTGTTGAATACTTTAAAATCTAGACTGCGGTGTTGGCAAAGTCGTTTTCTCTCTTTTGGAGGTCGATTGGTTCTACTCAAGTCTGTCCTGTCCTCTCTGGCTGTCTACGCTCTTTCCTTTTTCAAAGCTCCATTAGGTATTATCTCTTCCATTGAATATATTTTTTTTAAAAAAAAATTTGGGGAGGGAGTGAGGATAACAAGAAAATTTCCTGGATTGCTTGGAGCTCTATTTATTTACGAAAGGAGAATGGGGTTTGGGGGTTAGACAGTTGAGGGAATTCAATCTTGCTTTGTTAGGAAAGTGGTGTTGGCGGATGTTGGTGGATAGAGGAGGGTTGTGGTATAGGGTACTGGTGGTGAGGTATGGTGAGGAGGCTGGGAGGTTGGGGGCCGGAGTGTTTCTACTTGGTGGAGGGAGATAACGAAGATTAGGGACGAAGTAGGGAGTGATGTGGGAGGTTGGTTCGCTGATAGGGTGACCAGGAAAGTGGGGGATGGATCAAACACTTTATTTTGGTATGATAGGTGGGTAGGCGATGTCCCTTTGTGTTGTCAATTTAGTCGCTTATTTGACTTATCGTTGAATAAGTTGGCTACAGTTGCTGAAATGTTCTTTCTAGGATGGGAGGTAGGGGAGCAACATGGAGTTAGAGGAGACGGTTGTGGGAGTGGGAGGAGGAGTTGTTAGGTGAGTGTCGCCAATTACTTAACAATTTTGTTGTGCAAATTGATGTTTCTGGCAAGTGGTAGTGGCTCCCTGGCATTGTGAAGGTGAGAAAAACCACAAGAAGAGGGGTTGAATTGTGTTTTTGAAAACTTCTTCTGATACGTTCTGAAGAACTGTTCTCAGGTTCAGAGTCTGAAGTAGTTCAGAGTCTGAGTGAGTTCAGAGTCTTTGTGCAGCGGATAAATGTAAAGAACAGAGGAAGAAAGAACACAAGCAATTATACAGG